>Ga0325402_1000751_pt1 | contig 24373 bp, 8 predicted proteins | sample PopdelMetagenome_22_FD_207212 | JGI IMG/M metagenome (GOLD analysis project Ga0325402, IMG submission 207212) | Populus deltoides microbial communities from Bellville, Georgia, United States - Xylem-PdKOR-R3 | ecosystem: Host-associated > Plants > Phyllosphere > Stem > Wood/Secondary xylem...
AAATCAAAATTAAGTTAAACTTTTTCTAACAAGACCTCAATTAAATTTTTTTCATCAAATAAAACTTATTAACACTAAAAATAATTTTTTTTTATTATGATGAATGATTAATTATATATATATATATATATATATATATGTGTGTGTGTGTGTTTTGTGCAATAAAAAAATAATGTGTGTACTATATTATTATTATTATTATTATTATTGAGGGGTTGTAATTAACATCAAATCATTAAAAAAAAAGTGTGGTATATTGTGCATCGTACGTACCCAAATCCATGTTTGGCATAGTAGGGTAAATTTGAAAGAGTGGTTTCATCAACGTCAAAGACCCATATATCCTTTCCATCTCCAGCCAGCTTGAAGGTTTTAGCATGGGCAAAAGCCTCATCAGTTATGACAGCGGAGTCTTCCCTGTATTGGCTGCCTAACATGTAGTGCCCTACGTAATCTTCACACTCTTCAGGAACTGTACTCCATCCAATCACATTGTTTGTTTCAACAGCTAGTCGCCAACTCAGGCATGACATGCCAGGAATGTGGTGGCCGCCGGAACCCCATTTTGACCTGAGAAGGTGAATCTGGGGGGGTAATAGCTCAGAGGGGAGCCCTAGGAAGTTGCTAAATCACTGCAAGAAAAAAGATTTGCAAAATTAAAGAAGCCATGTTGTTTTGCTGTTCCGTGGAATGCCTCATGTTTCAGATTATTTCTTCAAATAGGGCTTTGGGGTGTTATTTGACCTCAGTTTGGGTTCAAATCTCTTTGGCTGCCCCTGCTGCTGTTCACGATGGACAAAAGGTTGTCTTTCCATGGAGGATTCTTCTTTAAAAAAAAAAAAACAAAAACAAAAACGTTTTCTATATGGTTTAATTGTTCTCCGGAAAAGCGACATAAAGAGAAATTATTTCTTGGATGACGACAATGTCTGAGTTGTCATGAATAATACTAATTAGATTTCGATAGCAGGGAATTGATTCCTCTAGCCCCACAACTTTGTCATCAAACCTTATAATGAGGGACCATTTGATTTCTTTTTATGTAGTTTTTTTTTTTTATTGATGTCTTTTTATTTATTTAATTTGTTCGGAAAAGAATTATAATTTTTTAAATAATAATTCTATACTTACTTCTCTTTGTTCGGAGAAGAAAAACTCTTAAAGTTGAGCTAGCCCAACTCATCCGATTAGGGCATTGCGACAAAGTGTATAATAATCCGAGCCCCAAACAACTCGAACTCAAATTTGTCGAATCCCATCCCGTTTCCAGGTCCACTTTTTAATAACTAAATTCCTATCGAGAGATGAACATTAGCAGCTGAAATGAACGTCGATTGAAAATCATGATACGAAATTAGAGAAATTCGATTTGGATCATAGCGTTTTGCCCGTCAAGATATGAAATTCGAGTCATAAGTAGTGGCTTTATTGAAAATCAATGCTAGAGTCAACGAGCCATACTCTTGCAACTAGCTTGGGTTTTATTAACAGCATCAATCAATCTGAATCATAGAAGTTAACCAAGCTAGAGGCTAAGAAACCGAGGATTCAACTGATGTAATACATTGGATCAGGTAGCTTGAATGTCCGATTGCCGACACTAGTCCCCAGGAGATCACTCCACTGATCACCAATGTTCCCGATGATTCTGTATCCTTTCTTCTCAAGCTTTGCCCTTTCACTTGATTTATAAAACACCGCTGTCTTCCCTGAATAAGATGACGACCTGCATGCCACCATGAGTGACCACCAAAATGATCGAATTAGAGAATTACATCTCTCCAGATCAAGACTCTTTTCAACATGAAACAATATGTTTGCATCAGCATGAAAAACGCCTTCATTTATTTATTTAGTTTTAGATCAGCAATTAAAATAGATTTAATAAGGTTCATGGGAACTGGGCAAAACCAATACGATCAATCTTAACTAGGTTGCAGGATTAAGCAAACATGATCATACATACATACATATATATATATATATATATATAGAGAGAGAGAGAGAGAGAGAGAGAGAGAGCTTACTTGAGTATCAGCTTCTCCCAGATGTGGTACCCAGCATCCTTCAGATTGTTTGATGTCACTGCTCTTTGGTCTTCAGTCCTTCCCGTTAAGAACACAACCTTGATCCCAATTGACAATAAGTTCCGGTACAGCTTCAGAGACTCTGGCAATGCTAGGGCTTCGCCCGTGAAAACCCATTGGTTGAACGCCGTGGAATTGTAAGGCTCCGCCCTGTTATTTTTGTCAAGCCAAAGCAACAAATCACGTCAATCAACAGAAAATTAAAGAAAACAAAGCATAATTATTCATTTGTTGAAAATCGATGATATGCTGGAGTTGCTGTTGCGGTATATACTAATTAAAAGGTCAAAACAATACGTCATTAATTATCATATAAATTAAATTATATTAAATATGCAGTCGCTGCAAGCATTGTATCTTTAATAATTTCAAATTGTATAGTATCGTTTTTGCTTCTCTCATTGTATTACATTTGCTTTTTATCTTGCACTTAATTATAAAATAGTTATTGGCTCGCTTTTGTTATTGGTCGAACCAAAGTTTTCATGAATGTAAAAAAATATTATATAGATATTAATAACATGTTTTTTTTTAGTAAAAATGTTATAATATTTTTTATAAAAAATATTATAACATGTTGCTTGTGTGGATGAGGACGTGTCACTTGCATTTTCTAGTTTCAATCACTAGAAAGATAGTTGAAAAATTAAAAAGTAATTTTTTTAATCTATAAACAATATTAGAAGAATTAATTTTATTACAAAAAACACACATAAATTAATAATAAAAACAAAATTACAAGGTAAAAACTTCTTTCATGGAATAAAACTTATTAACAGTACTAAAAATATTTTTTCTTTATCGCTGAAAGAAGTTCAATCAAAAAATTAACTCAACATTGTTTAGCTACCAGCAACATTCATAGAGGGGTTGTAATTAACATCAGATCATTAAAAAAAAAGAAGTGTGGTATATTGTGCATCGTACGTACCCAAATCCATGTTTGGCATAGTAGGGTAAATTTGAAAGAGTGGTTTCATCAACGTCAAAGACCCATATATCCTTTCCATCTCCAGCCAGCTTGAAGGTTTTAGCATGGGCAAAAGCCTCATCAGTTATGACAGCGGAGTCTTCCCTGTATTGGCTGCCTAACATGTAGTGCCCTACGTAATCTTCACACTCTTCAGGAACTGTACTCCATCCAATCACATTGTTTGTTTCAACAGCTAGTCGCCAACTCAGGCATGACATGCCAGGAATGTGGTGGCCGCCGGAACCCCATTTTGACCTGAGAAGGTGAATCTGGAGGGGGTAATAGCTCAGAGGGGAGCCCTGGGAAGTTGCTAAAATCACTGCAAGAAAAAAGATTTGCAAAATTAAAGAAGCCATGGTGTTTTGCTGTTCCGTGGAATGCCTCATGTTTCAGATTATTTCTTTAAATAGGGCTTTGGGGTGTTATTTGACCTCAGTTTGGGTTCAAATCTCTTTGGCTGCCCCTGCTGCTGTTCACGATGGACAAAGGGTTGTCTTTCCATGGAGGATTTCTTCTTTTAAAAAAAAAACAAAAACAAAAACGTTTTTTCTATATGGTTTAATTGTTCTCTGGAAAAGCGACATAAAGAGAAATTATTTCTTGGATGACGACAATGTCTGAGTTGTCATGAATAATACCAATCAGATTTCGATAAAACTTTCCACCAACGGCATGGCAGGGAATTGATTCCTCTAGCCCCACAGCTTTGTCCTCAAACTTATAATCAGGGACCATTTGGAAACGCCTTTCTAAAATATTTAATTTTTTATTAAAAATTAAATTTTTTATATTTTTAAATATTATTGAAAAGGGCAGTCAATGTTTTTTTAAAAGAATTTATTTTTAAATTATTTTAATGTATTAATTTTGAAAATAAAATTATAAAAAAATATATATATTATTTAAATATGTTTTTGAAAAAAAACTTCTCAAGGACTTTCAAAACTATATTTTTTTACCGATAAAAATATTTTTGTAAATATTTTAAATTTATTTTTTAAAATAATTTTATATTATTTTAATGTATTGATGTTAAAAATAAATCTTAAAAATAAAAATATTATTTTAATATATTTTTAATTAAAAAATAACTCATACTAAAGCAGGTATTAATTATTGATCAAACTTCAAACACTCTAACCAAGAAATATGTTAATATTTCTTGTTCCTTCTTCTATTTTTTTTTCTTTTCTTTTTACGAATTTACCTAATCACATTTCTTTTTTCTTTTTTTGAATTTTACCTAATTACATTTCAAGTTTACAGCCAATCGATTTCGATTCAAATCTCTGGCCAAGATCTGTGATGGTGTTTTAATCGGAGAAAGCAGTAAAAAACAGAGACATAATTATTAAAAAAACAGAGACAGATCGTACGAGATCATTCAAAATCTGTGACCTCCTTATTTAATTGATAGCCGAATCTCACGGTGGACGAGTTGCCTTTTAGCTGATAAATTAATTGAAACGTGTTTCATTCTTCATTATTAAATTAATTAAAAATAATTTAATTTTTTTATATTTTTAAAATACAGTAAAATAACTGAAACCGGAATATTCTGGATAAAATTTAGCTAAAAAATCTATTGCAAATCAAAATTTAAAATAAGTTAAAAATTATTTTATTTTATTCTAATTTTTAAATTAATATAAAATATTTCATTTACTCCGAGTAAAACAAAATAGAATTAACACGTTTAATTTGTACAAGACAGAGTGACAGACAAACATTAATTATTTTAACAGTAAGTTATTAAATCTAGTCGTCCACATATTCCATAAATATCTCCTGACGCGGAGCCTTGTTGTCCATTAATACCATCCTATGTGTCTTTTATCCTATCACCTCGGAGAGAGCCATGGCCATTTGAGCTTCTTGGCAGACACTGTGAGTTGAGAGCTCTTTGGTTTTCACAAGATTTAATTTCCGGGTCTTTGCCTCCTTCGTGCGATGCAATTTGTGGCTTTTTTATAGACATATATTTCAGATTAATTTATCTAAAATCTTCGAAATAAGCTCTGAATTCCATCAGAGAGAAAAAAATTCATACTTCTCGGGTCAGGACAACTTATCAAACAAATTAAAATTATGAATTACACACACACAAGTAGTAAAATGTTCTTCGATTCCTTTAAACATCCATAATTAATCTTTTAAAATAATTTATAACTTACTATGTTGATGGTGTTACAAAATTCAATTTGCTTAAAAATAAATTTGTTTTAATGGTTATATAATGAGTTTAATCAAATGTTTTTGTTATTTTATCAATTCTTCATGGTTAAGAAAGCTAATAGCTGAACGAGAAATCATAATATCTGTGAAACAATTCTCTTCTGATAGATTTAAGAACTTTCGTATACTTAAGTTAGTATTTTTATAGAGATAAATAATGTAGTATATATGTAAAATAATATTAAGTTTTAAGAATAAGATTGTTTATTCTTGTTTTGATACAAAACAAATGTTTTGTAGAGTAAATATTGTTATATGTATATATTGAGAATGAAAAAATTATGAATCCTTTACCTGGATGGTTTGTCCTTTTATTTGAGTGAGGGGGCTGTAAAATTATTTCACCATAACAACATTAATAAAGAATAAATATCTCTAACATAAATATAGATGAGGGACAAATATCCCTTATACTTGTATTAATGAGATGAGGATATGATAGGTCACGAAAGACTTTTGTACACCTAAGATTGTAAATGAAGTAGGATTCAAGATAAATAACCTGATTTAGTTTAAAAAAAATTCTAGGGTCTAGGCTACAAGTTTAGACTCAACATAATAGGCTCGGACTACACAATAAGACCCAAGAGGTGCCAGGACATGTGTTTGATTTTAGGTCCAGGTGCGTGGCCTGAGCCTAAAGGACGACAAGACCCAAAGGTGCGAGGGGGCTAGAAAGTATTTCATAATAATAACATTAATTAGGGATAAATATCTTTTACATATACATTAATAAAAGATAAATATATTTAATACAAACATTGATGAGGGTCAAATATCCCTTACACTTGTATTAATGAGATAAAAATATAGAACGTTTTGTGAGACTCTTGTACATGTAGGGCTTTATATAGAGTAGGATTCATGCTAAAAAGCTTGATTTAGTAAGAAAAATCTCATGTTAGGTCCAAGCTACAAGTCTAGACTCAACAAACTAGGCTCAAATTATACGACAGAGCTTAAGAGGTTTCATGATGTGTGCCTAGCACTGGGTCCAGGTGCACGACCTAAGCTCAAGAGATGAAAGGCCTAAAGGTGCTAGACCATATGCTTAGCATCTGGGCCTATGCACGTGACCTTGGCCTAAACTTATTTTCAGACACTGCGAAGCTTGGGCTATCATTAAAATGGACTTGGCCCAATAAAAAATTATTTTAAAAAATATTGATAAATCATGGTACATCATATGTTAAATTATATCAATTCATTGGTTAAGAGTGTTTTTTTTTAAAAAAAAATTATATTTATTGGCTCACAAAAACCATCACACAAACTATAGACTTGAATCCAAAAACTCCTTTAAATTACATGAAATCTTTACCAATTGCACCGACACTTATGGTTTATTAAATCAATGGTTTTTTTTTTTAACTTTTTTTAGCTCTTTCTTTTTATTTTTGAATTCTGATAAATTTTCTTTCTACTTCTATGTACTTTTTTTTCTAGAAAAAAAAACAACATTCACTTTCATGATTATTTTTTTTTAATTTTGATCACCCATAACATTGCAAATTATTCTCTTGAGTATTATCCATATGACTAAGTCGGGGATCTACAACAGTAGGCTTAAATTCTATGCTTTTTTAGTAATTAATGAATAATTTATTAGTCGGGTATGTTTTTAATTAAATTGAAAAGGAAGAAAATAAACGTAAAAATACTTGTTCTTCATCAGTAATTCAATACAATGAAGCTCATTTTTAAAGACAATTTTTGCAACATAATATATGGCTATTAAATACTTTTAGTCTCCTATAGCCACCGCAGACACAAAATATATTTGGGTTTTGAATAATATTTTTCAGAATCGATAACATCTTTTAAATTCATTAGTTTTCTTTTATTAATGTTTTATTTCGGTTAAAAGTTTTTGAATAACGATATAACATATTATCAATTTGTAAGGTGATCCACTCTAAGAGATTTAAATGATATACTAGATTATCTATAGTTTTATAAAATAGAAAGAATGATCAACAAAGTAAAAAATGTATAAGAAAATTTTTAAGTGGGTCAAAAATCTATTTTTGAATTTGGTACGAATAAATTATCTTCATAAGTTATGCTATTCAATTCTTGATGATGAATCAATGTGAGAATTTAGATTTTACTATTCATGATATTGATCCAATTTGATATTATCAATATGAAATTCATCCCATTAAATTTAGAGATGAAAGATTTATAATCTTATACGGGATTAAATCTCAAATTACTGTGAAGTAAAAAACAAAACAATCAAATTATGAAAGTAAATATTTTCATGTTCATTACTACAAAATTGTTCATTATAGTTCTTATTGCTTTTCTTGACTTATAATATAAGTAAAAAAATATTATTCAAAGTGATTAGTTTGAATGAAACTTGATTTTTTAGTTCTTATCAATACAAGAAATTAGCTAAATAAAATGAGAAGAATTCCAATTCTTTTTTTTATATAGCTAAAATGAGTACATTAGAATTAACAAGATCCCATGAGATCCTTCACGTGTGAGGGCTTACACATAAAGTTGGACACCGCTTTAACCTAAAAGTCTAGACTAATGAGTTTTAGGTTCATCTTGTATATAAGAACTTCAAGCTTCGTATTCCTATTCAATATGGGATTCCCTTTACATATGGAACTCGATAAATCTCCCCCAAGTATTTGATCCTTTCTTCCACTTTGAACCCTAATCTTTAACGAGGGAGCATCTACACAATTCAAGTACTACAATACCATCAAGAGCTCATGACTCTTATAAAAGCCTACTCATCTAGGAGCCTGCACCTGTCCTTCGCTTTTAACCTAGGAGCCATGCCTTACTACTCCACAAGTCCTCTATTTTTCATCTAAGAGTTCTATTAGCTCTCCGCTTTTACTATAAGGGAAACAACCATGAAAGTTAATCCACAATTGTCTCTATACTTATCCTAGCCAATACTACACCAATGATTATGCAAATTCATATCATATTTATTTGTGCCTAACCAAACTTGGCTCTTACATGACTTATTGGGTAGATATGCATTGGGGATCACTTGGACCTGGCTTATACTCATCATGGTGGCTTATACATAAGGATGAACACCAAGTTAACCTAAAAGGTTAGATTAATGAAATTTAGGTTCATCTTATATTGTGAAGCTCATCATAATTGGTTATTCTTTGCGCATAAATAATTATAAAAATCAAGAGGATCAATATGATCAAAAAGTAAAATGATAAAGAGAGTCAATATATTGAGTCTCACAGTTAATAATAACAACTAATAAAAATTATTTCTTAATTTAAATTTCACTTAACTAGAATTTAAATACTATCATTTGTTTATGATTACCAAGAATAGGAATTAAGGTTTATTTGATAGCAATCATAATGTTAATTTCTTAAAAAGGTATTAAGCATACTAACAAAACAAATAAAAAAGAATTATATCCAAACAACAATAAAAATAAAACTCATAGAAATCTCTACACAATCAATAATAAAATAAGCAAATAAAATTTTAATGGAGCCTAATATTGTTATATTAATGTTAAAGGAATGAAAAGACGCACCACTATCAAAATTCAGGGTTTTTAGTAGAGGTAAAAAAGTTTAGCTAGGTCCTGAAGATGTGCCAGAATCTGAGAAGCCTGATGGAAGAGTCATATTAGAAGAGCTTAAGCCTGAGGGTGGTGGAAAACAATCATGTTGATTAGGAGCACTTGGGATTTAAGGATCAAGAATCATAATCACTTTTAGCTAGGAGAATCAGCAACATTGTAGCTACATCAAAATAGACTCCATAAAGAGCCACCAAAGCGAATTGAATTGAGCGAGATCAACTTTTTTTTTAGTTGTGGTGATGATTAAAACCAAATAGAGAAAAAATCAAAGCGAAAGAAAATAATTTAAGCAGTTAAGAAAATATATGATAAGAAGTCATAAATAAACCCTTTATAAAAATGAGTTTTTTCTTCCTAAATCAGGAAAGAGAGAATTCTTAGTTAGAGTATTCTTATTTAGTACTTTCATGTTTAATGTAAGATATCTTAGCATAAGAGAAATCAAGGTTTTTTTTTTTTATAATGGAAATAATATTTTTTTGTATCAATACACTAAAGATACTAACTTAGTAAAAAAAACTAAGTTATGATAGGCCTTTTCATAATGTTTGATGGGCCTTGAGGATTTTTTTTTATGTTGCAATGAGTTATGATTTACGTATTCTTGTAAAATAAATCTCCTTTATAGAATAAAAAACCCTTTAATATTTAAGTTAGTAAAGTACATAGAGAAATATAAGGTATAAAAATACAAAAGAGTATTTTATTTAGATGATTATATCTATAGCCATGTGTTGTGATTTGTTGTGTTTTTTTTTTATATATATACTTCGTGATCCTTAGGTGTAGATTCTTGTGTATTTATATACACATAGGGATCACATGTATTTACATTATAAGTACTAGAGTAGTAGACATTCTGCCTATTCTACCCATAAAAATAATCATAAAAAATAATTGCATTATCATGAACAATCGTGTAACTATTCTGTAAAATAATTTGTTCACGGAGGAACTAATCCTATTAACTTGTAAAACAAGACATCCAAATAGGCATCATATTGATAACGTGTAAGTGTCATCTTGCCATCTTATGAGGAAATTGTGTTATAGAGGTGATCCTTGAGAGAGTTTACTTCAATTTCTCTCGTTAGTAGTCTATGCAGTTCCTCCAGAAACACATTTTGAAATTCCCTCACAATAAAAATGATAGTCAACTCTACGCTACCCTTTCTCAACTCTTTCACAAGAGCTAAATAAATTGGACATCTATTCCTGATCAATTTCTTGGTTGTCACGATTGAGATTACAAAACTAGGTATTATTTTTCTCTCCCTTCTAAACACTACCCTCTTCTTATCTACTTCTTAGATGCTCAATGTTCACTTAACTAGTTCATACCCAAAATCAAACCAAAATCATATAACTTTAAAGATATTAATTCTACTCTTATTTCTAACCCTCCAATGTATAACTTTATATTCCTTTATAAATATTATCAATGTCTATGCTTTCTCCTAGAGATGTACTAATAATTACCCCTATATTCATTTTACTAGGCAACATATGCAAGTCATTTTCAATTTGACATGAAATGAAAGAATGACAAACTCTAAGATCAACTAAAGCATAAACTTATATCAATTCTAACTGTGACATACCAATCACAATGTCTGGTACAACTCTCATATCCTTCAAGGTCATGTGATATATCCTACTCCGACTCCTCTCGTCCTGAAACCTAAGTCAACCCCTATTAGCACTCGCTCATGACTAAGTAGGCCTCACTGGTTGATCAACCATAAAAGACTATCGTTGACTCTGTGTAACAGCTCTCTAATACTGTGCTAACTTTGTTGCCCTATACAAGCACTTTTTTTTTTGTGGCTTGTATCTCCACAATAAAAAAAACCCCTCCCTAGGTACTGATAGTCCATCCATCGGTGTCCTTCTTCTCTACAAATCTAAAACCTCTCGGGTGTTACTAAACAATCTTTAGGGTGTTTTTTGGCCACATTTGGTATATAATGGGTAAGTGGATCCCTTTTATTATGTAGAATCAACCACCGTACTCGCCCGCTAACAACCCTGACCACCTGTGGATCCTCTACCACTTATCTACCTAGCTCTCCCTAGATTACCCCCTGAAATCTCCTTTTTAAAAAAAAAAAATTGTCCAGGTGAAAGTCCGCCTCTCCCCTTCTTTGAAAGAGGAGGCCTACTAGTAGAAAATACAAACTCTCTTCTCTTTGACCCAATTATCTATCCCTAATCCAGCCCTAGTCTCGGTTCATCTCGAATCACCTTCTTCATACCCTGAGCAACCCACATTAACTCTTGAATCAATTAAAATTGCATAACTATCAAAACCATCTTCAATTCCTACCTAGGTCCATTAGGAAATCTCTCTATTCGATCATGCTTAGTAGAGAGATATGCGGAAGCAAAGATGGATAATTCCTGGAACTTTCTCTTATACTCCAAGATAATCATATCTCCTTATTTTGAGTCCAAGAATTCATATTATTTTTCCTTTCTATGTTGCCATGAATAATATCACTCTTCAAATTCTTCTTGAAAGTCCTTCCATATCAGCACCTCTTTTAATCTCCTCGCCTTGATAGTCTTCCACTAAGAATGGGCACTCTCGGATAACAGCTGAGTCATATAATTAACTCGTAATTCTTATGGCATATGAATCTAATTCATTACCCTCTCCACCTTCCTCAACCAATGTTCTATGAAATGTTATATGACCTTAACATCTTCCTCTTCTAAGTATGTCACACAACTCATTTCTTTTATACCATTTACCTAATATACCATAATGGTCACTTTCTCCATTCTAGGAGTTATACTAGATACTTCAGCCATCCCTGCTACCATCACCTTAACTAATTGCTTTAATAAGGTAGGGTCTAAATAAGGATTGAACATGACAACCAGCGCCATCGGTGAGGGCTTATGAGCTTGTCCATATCTATTAGCTGCCTCCAAACAATGATACCTTTGCATGGTGAGAGACATAATCATTCTAGCACCCCCTCTTGGAGTGTACAAATGTTGCAGGTATATGTGAGGCAATATCTACTAATGGATCCTCCTCTTGATTACCCTTATACTGTAAACTCGACTCTCCTTCTTGCACTACAGTTGAATCGGTTATGGTTCCTTGTCTTGTTCGAACCATCCTGAAATACATTTCAAAATCACATCAGCATTCTCGCCCTTAGAATAACAACTTGATGCTCTCATACCAATTATAAAAGTCCTAATTATCGGGACAAACAAACAATCATGTTTATTATGAAACATAATTTTTTTATATATATAATTTGCTGAAATTTTGGCAGAATCTCCCCTATACCAGGAGGCCTAATTTATCGATTGTGTTCTATTACTCTTCTATTCATATTTTTCATTCCTAATCCAATCAACTTGGATCTCAAACCACATTAATGGTACTCATTATTTCACCTATGTCCATATTAATATATTTACAAGTGATTATGCATCCTAAGAAAAATAAAGATTAAAGCATATGCATAGAAAATCATAAGAATATTATAACAGTGATATTCATTTGTATCTATGCATCAAAAGTAGAGATTTAACATTATTATTACATGATTAAGTAAATTACAGTCGATCCCAAAACTATACATATTGTTCCTAGTTTATAATTATAAAAATAGAATAGGCTAACGACAACTCCTGACGTAAATAAGATGGCCCTGAAAAGTGCAACAAAAATATTATGATAAATAAATCAACTATAAATAATAATTATTACATTGGAACAATATCAATCAAATACTAAAAAAATAACATCATCAATCATTTATGAGTAATATTTCCCTTTATCTCAAGAAGGATTCATTAAGGGCATGCTAATACTATATCACTAGTATAAATTTGTTATTATTCCTAAATATCTAAACAAATATAATGTGTCAATATCAAGTTACCCCCTTGATATTATTTTCTTTCTTTAATTACCGAAACTAGTTAATCAAGTTCATTTTCATTCTCTCAATCTTTAAGGTTATGCTGATGCTAATTAACCTACTAGCATAATTAGTCTCCTTTATCCGGGATCGACTAAAGACATTTTAAGAAACTAATGTTAATATCAATGTAATCTATTGATATCATTAGTTATCCTAGCCTGAAATAACTAATCAAACCCTAACGGGTACCTTAATTCATCATTTGGAAATATTTATGTCAAGAACCCATTGACATCATTAGTCTCCATTCAGGAGTAGTTAATCGAGTTCCACATAAATGCCAATATCAATACAACACATTAATATCATTAGCTCTCCAAACCTAGCGTAGCCAATCAAATTCTTTTAGATACTTTAATTTTCCATTCATTAATTTTGATGTCAAGGGTCTCTTAATATCATTAGCCTCCATTCAGGAGCAGTTAATCATGATTTTTTGTCCATAATTTTTCTTTCCCTCCATTATTTATTTATTCACTTATTTTACACAACAATGCCGAAGACAAAGAAATAATTTCCAATAATATTAATAATGCCCTAATTTAACAATTTTATAGGTGTTAGACACCTATCTACTGTGTTCGAAGTCCTCGCTCTGGCTCAAGTTAGTGGTCTAGCCACCAAAGTATCCCATATGAATCAAATAACCCATTGATTAGCACCATTATTAGTAAACTTAAAAATCATCTTTACATTCCAATATAATAAGTTTTCCTTCATAACACATTCCATAACATCCATTTTCCATGTCCCATTTCAATTTTCAAACACATCTTCGTACAAGCATTTTATGCATATAACACAATCAAATCTTTCTTTCCTCTAACAATTTTCTCCAACTGAATTAAATTCTCAAGTCATTAAAAATTTATCATCATCATCATCACTATTAATAATCTACCATCATTATTCATTTTATTAATAACACAAATTATAAGAGGTATCATGGATACATCATTACCAAATCTTTCTATCATTGACCGACCACCTATAACTTCTCTAACCTATATAATTTCTTTATTATTTCTTCATAAATTCACTTATTCCTCAATCTAAAATGATCTTAGGAGCTCAATTTCAAGGAAATTTAACTTTCCCCTAAATTTTACATTAAAACCCTAATCAATTTTGCTATTATTTTGATGGAAATCAAGTAATTCTTGTTTAAATTAATATAGATGGGTTCTAGAAACCTTACCTGATTGAAATTTGAATTTTAAATGCCAACCAGTTAAAATTTTCCAAAGCCTTCTCCTCTTTCCTCTCTTTTCTTCACTTTCTCTCTCTAAGATAATCTTTCCTCTCTTTCCTCTTTCTTAATTTCTAGTGTGTATGTGTTCTTCTCTCTCATAGCATTATTTTTTTTCACTCGTAAACATCATTCTTTAGCCCTTTAAGGTGAAATAAAGGAGGAAGAAATGAAAATGCTTGTTTTCTTTCTTGATTGTAAATTGTCAGCTTTAAGAGATCCAATATCTAAGATGGAATGATTTGACTATTTTATTAAATCGGTTTAGCTATTTCTCAAAATGATAGAGTATTTCTAGTCCTGGAATAATTTACACACACGGTCATAAACCTTTCTTCTTTTATCTTTTTAATTTTTTTTATACTATTATTCTATTTATTTTTTCTTATTTCATTTTATTACACCATAATTTCTATTTTATATATATATATATTATCCTGGGGCTTACAATTCAACTAGGAGGTTGTTGATGGAGAATAAGTGATCTATCTAGGATGTTAATGGTGATAACAATAATTGGTCTCACATTTTTTCTACTAACTTTTCCTTCATCTTACCTTCATAATTCTCATTTCTCACCAAGATCAGAAATATTTCTTGTCACTTTCTTTCTTGTATTTTTATGGCTTTGAGTTGGTTTAAAAAAGCCTTTGGCTGAAGGGGTTTCCATCCAATGGTAGAGGTTTTATGCTAGACGATGTTAAACAGAGTAAGAGAATTAGACATATGAGATCAGGTGAGTAAAGGTGTGTTTACCTAGACCCCATTTTCTAAAATTGAAATAAACATTTAGACTATAGGTTGTAAATCAATTGGAGGATGTGTACGTAAGTGTTGCCACTATAGCTAAATATCATTAACATCAATTCTATATTAAGAACAAGTTCCTTAACAAGATTTCCTCTCCCTTATAAGAGGATTAGCAAACTAATTAAAAGTGTTTATGATGGAGGATTAGAGATAATTGTCCCTCTATTGCATGTTAAGTTATAAGTACGGTTTGCTCATTTATGGTTTCACTAATAAAGTTTTTTTAGCTATAATTTGTGTTTAAAGAAATTTTATCTAAATGGTTAACTAATTCTTTTGACCTTTGAAAATTTTATATAACACCTTTGGGGAAGATCCATCATTTAAAATGTTTGAAATTTGTTATAAGTTAATAGAGTATGTTGAGGGATCGTACATAATTGCTTAGTTCTACATCTTTTCAAGGACACTTAATAGTTATGTAAAGGGAATCTTCCAATATAAAGCTGACTTTGTAAAAAATAAGAAGTGTAGGTTGTTATCAAATACACAGTTAGTTTCTCTGTTAGATCACGAGAGGTATAGGGAATAGCTACATGCTAGAGGGTTTCTACATGGTTGGAATAACTTTAGATGGTGCCTAAATGATGCTTAAAGCATCTAAGCAAAAAGTTATAATATAGTCTTGATTAATATAACATTATCCTATTAACTGAGGGATATTCCTTGACGGATAATGAGTAAGGTATGCAGACGACTTTTTTTTCTAAATGTTTTCTTCCCATTATTGTATATTGGTTTTTGATTCTATATCTTTTGTGTAAATACATAACTCCATCTATTGAGTGAGAAAACACCTTCGATGTTTTAAAAAAACTTTGAACAACTTAGTTTATTTGTTTATAAGAGATTTATTTCCAAGAAGGGGATATATAAAAAAATAAACTAAAAGAAATATCCAAAAGGTGACAAGAGAAAAGCAAACCAAGGAAAAGAAAATCAAGATGGATATTGGTAGTGTTGGTGTAAGATTGGTCGCTTATTAGAAAAGATATGCACCTGAAAATGAGTGTCCCATATTCTTTTAGGACAACCCCTCATTCAAATAAGACCACTATAATTGATGCTCTTTAAATACAAATAAGCATAACTCTTTTATTGCCATAAACACCTATTGGACATAATTTGCGGTTAGTTCAAAATCTTAGTCTAAAAAATCATTATTATGCTACCTTACTAACATTGTAGATATATTTGAATGAACACCATAATTTTTGAGAGATTTAGAGCAGGTAAGAGGTGGGAGTAACCTTTTTAGTCATTTAGTGCCTACTACTTTCTATAGGTTTTAATTGCAGGTTTAGTTGCTATATTATGAAAGCTAAGGGCAAGGAAACAACTTAGTCTTTGTCCAAGGATCGAGAATATTATTAAGCCTTGAAGGCCTTTTACGTAACACAAGTATAGATGAAAAAAAAAAGGCTTCATAACTTAGAAGCAATTTGCTAAAATTTTCTTTGTAAGAGAGGTTATCATATAATAAAGATTGTAACTTTTTAAGTATATATAATCTAAATCAGATAAAAACTTATAACTCATTAGTAGAGAATCGATAATTAAAGATGGCTTAGTTGAGGCTCAAAGTGATGTTGATTATGCATGCTTAAGTCTTCTTATATGTGGGCTCTATGAGATAATCTCGAAGAATTTCAAGTTATGTATCAAAGAACTCCTACTTTGAAGATCATCGTGAAAGACCAAAAATGAATATGATGAACGACTTCACCCTTAATTTGTCAAAGGATATTAACATAAACTTTACATAAATTTTCCACCCCACCATTGTTCTGAAGTTAGGAAAGATTATCGTAAAGCGTACTCAACCTGCTGGTGAAGGCTTTGATGAACACTAAAAGTCTCTTGTTTCTTGTTTTCTTTAATTTGTATAACCTTTTCACCCTAGCCTTGAAAGGTTTGTTTTGCCTATATTAAATATTTCTTAGATTAGACTCTTAAATATTATTTTTTCCATATAAGGAATGCATTTGTTTGGATTCTATTATCTTTGGTTTACAAGTGTTTTAACTTTCTAATTAAAATATGGAGATATAAAGATTTTATATAGAAATATTTTCATAAATAACAAGAGATAAAAATAATCTTTATAGAGATAATATAATAGAGACTAGTCTTAAGATCTTTTTATTATATAATAGAGACTAGTCTTAAGATCTTTTTATTCATGAAGAAGTACAAAATATGTTTACTACGAATACTTTTCTAAGTGATTTGAACGCTATGTGTGAGGGAGATTTTTTTTTCTTTTCATGTCTTGGAGATGATTAGTGTTAGTTCTGATTACTCTAGTAACTGTGCACAGGCCATCTCATTTCAAGGTTGTTTTGCTTTTTTTTTTTTTCCTTCCAAAATAACATATTGCCTCAAGTTTTCTCAATACTAAGTCTTCCATTTTAAATCGCCTGTTTTTAACATTGGCATTATAGTACTAATATGTTTTGTTCTTGAAGGCCTCATTCTTTATATATGCAAATAATCAGGCTTCATGTACTAAATCTTGTTTTGCCATGCGTTCTCTCTTATTTCCTTTAGAAAAGAAGTACAACAATTAATAACTTGGGTGTAACTCCTAGGTAAATTCCTGTATTTTGATTTACAAAAAAAAGAGACAAATATATATATATATATATATTTGTCCCTTTTTTTTGTAAATCAATGGAGTGGAAATTATTATCTAATAAAGTGAATGTGGGATAATGATTATATTGAATAAGTCAAACTTGTGGGCCAAATGGTTTTAAAACAAAACAAGGAAGTACTTAAATGAAAAGGAGGGGAAAACTTGTAAATATATAAACAAGTGGGGAGTGGAATATAAGGAGCATGTGGTCGGCTATGTGAGGGCTTGAGAGGGAGAAGAAATTGAGTGAAAAAAATCATTATAGTTCATACAAAACAAATCACAAATAAAAGGATAGAACTAGTGATTAAGATATATTAGGAAGGGTTTGAACAAGGAAATCTCAAAAGGGGGACAAGGAATTTTTCTTTTAAAGAGGAGGCATTGAGAGGAAAATAAGGGGAGAAGGAGGAAAGAAATTTTTATGGTGATTTCAAGCTTTCCATTTCTTATTTCTTTGGGTTAGAAGGTAACAAATCCTTTTCTCTTAATTAAATTGATGCATTTAGTGTATTAAGATTTCATTTAATTGTATTAGTGTATAGTTATGGCATGAGTTGTGAGGTTCATTGGATTAATCTATGAAATTGTGATGAATTAATGTTTAAATAAGTGAAATAATAGTGGGTAATGTTTTAATTTGTAAAATTGAAGAAGTTATATTAGTGATGAATTGATATTGTTGTGTTAATTAAATGGGTTGTGTGATAATGTTGAAGATGAAGAAATTATATTAGTGATGAATTGATATTGTTGATTGATAATTAATTGATGAAGAAATTATATTGGTGATAAATTGATATTGTTGATTGATAATTAAATGAGTTATCTGGTAATGTTGTTGATGAATTAATTAAATTAGTAATGAGTTGATATTGCTGGTTTGATAATTAATGTGGTTTTGTGGTGGTGTTATTGATGAAATAATTAAATTGATGATAAGTTGATTGTGTTGATATAGAATTAAATTGATAATGAGGTGACATTATTGATGTAGTAATTTAGTTGGTAACGAAATGAATTTGCAGGAGTAGGCGAGGTTAAAGGAGCCACCCAACAGTCAGGTTCAGCTAGCAGGACGCAAACACCATGTAGGTGTATAACACCTTGAAAATTTTTCTAAACTCTAAATATTTAAATTATCTCCTCGGTCAATGAAATTTCATGCGCCATGCTGATAAACTTTCCTGTGATAATTTATTCTATGAATGGGCGACTGGTGTGCCCGTTGTCCTGGTAAGGGACTGGTGCTCTGTGAATAGGCGAATAGTGAGCCAGTTATCCTAGTATGGAACTGATGTCCTGTGAATGAGCGACTGGTGGGCCAGTTACCTGGTATGGAACTGATGTCCTGTGAATGAGCGACTGGTGGGCCAGTTACCTGGTATGGAACTGATGCCCTGTGAATGGGCGAGTTATCCTGGTAAGGGACTGGTGCTCTGTGAATGGGCAAATGGTGGACCAGTTATCATGGTATGGGATTGGTGCCCTATGAATAGACGACTGGTGGCCAGTTATCCTAGTATAGGACCGGTGCCCTGTGAATGAGCATGAACAATTTTATATTTTAGGTTATAGATTCTGTGATTAGTACTAGGAAGATGGGTTGTAAATTTAGAAATTTCTTTGTGAGTAAATAATATATATATATATAAATGTAAATTTTTTTTAAAATGCTTTAATTGACCATGGTTATCTTTTAAATTATTGTGTATGTTCATCTCAATATCGCGCATCTTAATAGCCTTAGTGATTACTCTTATTACTAGTAGCTCTCTTTTAGACATGTAAATCAGTAATAATAATAAATACTTCCTGTATACTTTTTAAAGGTCATTTTGTTGTGTATGCACTTAAATGGATTAGCTTAATTAAACTTGTATTCTATGTGTAATTATTTTTTTCTAATTATAATGGTGATATATATATATATATATATATATATATATATATATATATATATATATATATATATAAAAGTAACGTAGTTAATATCGTTTGTTTAATAATAATATTTAAAAGATTAAATATGGTTAAAGGAGGTACATTAAATGTATAATCTATGATTATGTGTATAATTGTTGAGATAATTTGTCTTTCTTTTTTTAGCTAACATGATTATTTTTTGGATTGATATGTTAGAGAATGTGAAATATTATTGATTGAGATATGTTGGAGTATAATAAGAACATTGAATTGTGAAAATGGTTTATTAGGGACTGATGTTGATTTTGTCGATAACTTGGGATATGCTAAATTAGGGGAAACCCTGCCGAAATTTTTGAAAAAAAAATCATGAATTTTCAATATATATTGCTAGAAATTTTGGGGTTGTTACATTAGGCACCCTATCTCCACATGTATTACTACCTCGGTACCATAAGTAAAGAGAAAAGGTGTTTATCTCATAAATGTTTTTAAAATAGTCCTATAACGCCCACAAGATTTCATAAAGGAGTTCAACTCATTCTCTTTTTACTCAATTTATCTTATGTTAAGCCCATTTAAAAGACTTTTGTTTATGAGTTCTACTTATTTATTAGTTTGAGGATGGAAAATAAAGGAAAAGTTGTGTTTAATATGAAGTCTCTAATATTGTTCCCTTATCTTTTTATTATCAAAGTGAGTGTCATTATCAGTAATTATATCCTTATAAAGCCTAAACCTATAAATGTTGTTTTTCCTATAAGAATAAGATAACTTTGTTGGTTATTATTTCAACAAAGCTTCAACATTTACCTAATTAGTGAAGTATCATGTCGTAACTAGGAAAAACTATATTTTACCTAATGTATTAAGGAATGAACCTAAGAAATTTATTCTCTACGAGGAGAAGGCTAAGGCAAGGTGATAGTGGTTATATTTAAAGGGTTGACGAGGCACTAGAGAAAACCTTTGGTATTTATCATATTTTTTCACCAAGTCTATGTCATCCTAGACAATAAAGCCAATAAAATCTTGATCATGTAGTTTGAGCGACCAAGGCCCCTGCTATTACATAAATGTTACAAACCCCTTCATATATCTTTCTTAACATATATTTTATATTTTCAAGGGATAAACACTTTTAAAAAATAATCGTTATTGACCTTTTATGCAATGCACCATTAATGAAGCAATATCCAAATGCTCATCCCATCAACCAAACAATTTCAATTATAACCCTAGATAGCTTTTCTATCAATAGGTACTTCTCAAGTGGAGTTTTTCAGTCTTCTACTTTTAGCATGGTTTAGATGGTAGCTACGAGTTCCTATTATGTTCAATGCTCAATCTTTCAAGTACTTTTATCCAAATAACATGAGGCACCTCTACCACATTATAACTAGCCAACTTTGAAAAGAGATCAACTTCGCTATTTTTTCTCTCAATAAACTTTGATGATAAAGATTGTTTTTCCTTCTTCCACCTTTAAGACTACGTGTACTAGTATGCTTTATCGATATTAATCATGGAAGACTCTTTGACTTCAAACTATCCTTTATATTGCATGACTATAAGTAAAGAGTTACTATGCACTTGGAGGGGGTGGTCATTAAAAGCCTTAACTAAGTTGAGATTAGTCGAGAGGGCTTTATATTCAATCATATTATTGGAGAAAAAGAATTTAAAATGGAGTCCATATTTGAAAACCTTCCCTATAAGGATTATTAATATAATCCCAACTCTATATTTATGAATATTAAAGGACTCATCCATGTAAAGTTTCCATATGACTTGGCTCATTATGTAATTGAGTGTTATGTGATGTTTGAGCGTTAACAACTTTATAAATAAGCATTTTATGATAAAAATTTCCTAGGCATGGTCCTTGTGACCAATCTTGATTGATATTTTAGGTTGTATTCTTCTAATTTAATAGTTCATTTAATTATGTGCTCTAACATGTATGGCTTGAGTAATTTATTAATGGAATTGGTCAACCAAAATGATTACCTTGTGTAATTGGAAGCACGAATAGGATGATGTTCACTTTCTTAATTTTAAAATATCTGGTCTTGGAGTCCTAACAAATTTGGCTAGTATATAGTACACAAAACATTAGACCCTCTTTTCCTCTTGAACCAATACCATGCTAACTGCCAAATTCATGACTTTTAGGTAAACAAAAATATTCTACCTTCCAAGATTAAGCATAAGTTTTAGAAAGGATATATATGTTTTAAGCTCTTAAAAAGTTTTTTAGTACTTTAAAGTCCCTTCAAAATTGGAGATATTTTTAAAATATTTTAAAGAATGGCAAGCAATGTTCTCCAAGGTAAAAGAATAATATGTTAAAGGGTGGCAACTCTTAATGTGAGCCTTTGACCATCTCTCATTGAATATGAGAAGTCATGGTAAGGATGACTTGGACCTTTCAAGATTCAGCTTTATTCATATGCTATTTACAAAAAAAAATGTTATGAACTTTTTTTAATGGCAAAGACATATTTCATGGGATTTAGTTTCATCCTATACTAGCGCAAACTAGAAAAGATCTATTAGAGGTTGTAAAGATGCTACTCGAAAGTCATGCCTTTAACTAACATATTATCAACGTAAATATCCATGTTTCTATGTAATTGAGCTCTAGAAACCTTATTCACTAATGCAATCTTAGCTTCAAAACCAAGAGATCCATTAGAGGTTTGATTAGGTCCAGTTACGAGACTTAGAGTAAAGAGGTTCAAGAAGGCAATTATTGGACTTTTTCAAGATACATGAGCTAAGATGGACTTCAAACAAATATCAAATAATAAAAAACAAGCCTTGATTAATTTGATTTATGTTCAAGAAGAGCTTTTAGGGCTTCTAGACATTACATAAAGATTAGAATAATAAGATTCAAATATATCAGTTTTTATATTTGCTACTGTTTTGGCCATAACTTGAGTTACAAAATGAATTTTGATGTGATTCTAATTGAATTGGAAAGTAGACATCCATATATTTCTAGTGACATGGTAGACTTTCTAATTCATCAATATGAGGGAGAATCATTCATTTGAAGTTGAGCTTCAATTGTACTAGCAAATTACAAAACTCGACTTTGAGCTTGTTTTAATTACTTGGGATTTTATTGATTTTATTTTAGTTTTTTTATAGGGCCTAAAGCATTTAAGGGTTATTTGGGTTAGTTTTATTTTATTAGTTTAGTTATTTGAGGCTTTTAATGTGTTAAGACCTATTTATCAAGTTTGGGTCCATTATGTCAAATCATGGTTAACTTTTTACTATATAAACCAAATGTTAATATTATTTTGAGGTTGATGAATTTTATCTAAAAGTTTTTTCATATTGTGTGTTTATTTCTCTTTATATAGTTGAATGATTCTCATACTAAGTTCTTGATTGAACTTGCAAACTTTTTGAATGATTGATCAACTTTATTCTGATTTATATTTCTCGTTCACATCTTGTCTTAGGCGTAAGGTGGGGGTGATCAATTTCATATAACTTTGGTTGTCCAAGGTAAGGTTGTTATTAGGTCAAGATGCAAACTTTCTTCAAAGCCTAAAATTAGCAATCTAAGGGAAAATTTTGCAATATTAACTATATTTTATATATAGCCCTAACATTTTTCACTCTAAATGGTATAATTTGGTAATAAAACATTCCTTTATGTATGATAAATAATTTCTTTTCTTTTTTGTTAGGATGCATGAGTATCTGGTGATATCCTGAATTCGCGTTTAAAGAACCGAGAAATACAAAACCAATAATGGGTCCATTAGTTTATTTATTTTGGGTAGGGAGAAATTTTCTTTAGGGAAGGTGTTGACATTAGTTAAGTCTACATATATATTCCTTTTTTTTGTTAGACTTCTTTATTATGACTGTGTTTTCTCAAGCCAATTGAGGTATAACATCTAGCTAATAAAATTGGCATGTGGTAACTTGTCTATTTTCTAGAAGATGACTTTTTTATTTCTTCAATGAAGGTTTTTTTTTGGTAAATAAGAGGAAAAAAAGGACTGACATTCAACTAATGAAAGGCTATATCCGAGCTAATTCTTGGCATGTCATTGAAGGAAAAATTCTCTTTTTGGATGTTAAGAAGCATTGTTAGGGCTTTCTCTTACCTAGAGTCCAAAGTGGACCCAATTCTAGTGGTCAAGTTGCTTCTTTGCACATGAAGACCAATTTATTCCAAACATTTTATAGCTTTAGTATGCATCTTTAGTTTCTCTTTGAGGATTCCTTATCGGTATACCAATAAAACTTTTTTTTTTCTTTTAAGACAAGTGGGGATGCATTTACTAGAAATCATCTGATTTCTTAAGTTAATTCTTTGCTTATAAAGGCTAACTTCTTACAAACATTTAATAGTTTTGGTACACTTCCTTAGTCTCTTTTTAAGTGTTGCTCAATTAATAAAACATTCTTTCCTTTAGAAAAATAGAGGTGTATTTCCTAAAAACCATCTGATTTCCTCTCACTGTCACCATTCTTTTATCAACGGGGAACTTCATAGCCAAATACTTGGTGCTAATTATCTCATAAAGGAGAGGTCTTCCAAAAATGATGTTATAAGTTAAATCAATCTTGATTACCATAAATATTTGCTAGAACATGATATTTTTAATAATTTCTAATGACGATTGGTATGTTTAGAGTGTCTTTCACTAGCATGCATTTATCCTTGTATGACAATTTAGGAAGTCTTAACTAGAGTAAATTTAGAGGGGTTAATGCCCATTTATGACATCGCTTTTTAAAAAAAAATGTTAATCGTGCTTGTATCATCCACCAACACCTTATGTAATGTATGATTAGAGAGTTTGGTAGTAATTACTAAGGTGCTTTTATGAGGAAAGGTCACCACTTTTCCATCTTCATAAGTGAATTCAATAGGCTCA
>Ga0325402_1000756_pt1 | contig 24298 bp, 13 predicted proteins | sample PopdelMetagenome_22_FD_207212 | JGI IMG/M metagenome (GOLD analysis project Ga0325402, IMG submission 207212) | Populus deltoides microbial communities from Bellville, Georgia, United States - Xylem-PdKOR-R3 | ecosystem: Host-associated > Plants > Phyllosphere > Stem > Wood/Secondary xylem...
TTAGAAAATGATTTTCAAAAAACCATTTTTCATCAAACAAACACCCCCTGGAGGAATAATCTTTCCTACATATTGGCTCTAAGTTTCAAACTCAAGAAGTTAAGCGAGGAAACAAATCTTCTTTACTGTTCAACCTACTCCTAAGATGGCATTTGAAAGTTGTTCTAGGAAAGGAGTTGCAGGAGAGTTTTAGAGTAAATTATTTGTTATCTTAGCTATTCTTATTCCTATCTAATTTAGAAAAATATTTTTTATGGTATTTTTATTTTTTTCCTATTTAGTTTACGAAATCAAATTTTGGTTGATTGTCTTATATTTCAACATATTACTTGAAGAGAAGTATTTAATAATAAAATTTTGAATTAAAATTTTTATGTAGTAATCTTATTCAGCATCTTGTGTTGCTTATGCTTGTTTTTTTATTATGTTATTTTCATTTGTGTTAATAGAATGAAAGAATACAAAAAAGACAAAATAAAATAGAGAAATGAGATAAAGTTATGTTTGAAAATGACGTATAAGATAAAGTATATCAATATCTTATATAGTAAAGCCTTTTATATCTTTATATTATCTTGTATTAGTATAAAATAACCATATGATGCATGTTTCACTTATTCAATAATTTTTCAATTGTAATATTTAAATAAACTATTAATTTAGTATGAAACTTTTTTATTTTTATTTTAAATAAATTTTAGTAGAATCATTCTTGAATAAATTATAATTTACTTTGGTTCATTATTTTTTATTAATGTAAATTATAATATATATATATATATAATAAATTATAATCTGCTTTTCTTATTTGATTTTCTTCCATATTCATTTGTTAAAATATAAAAAAAACTAAATTTAATTGTATATGTAACCAATATTTTAAAAAACTATATTTAAAATATAATTAGAAAGGAACAAAAAAAAAAAAATAAGATTGAGACTTTGACCTAGAACTAAGCCCAGGTATGGATGGGCTTGGAGTCAAGTGTAGGCACACCTGAGTTGGGACACATGTCATGTTTAAATCCTTTAAGATGTCGGGGGTATATTATCTAATATTATCTTGTTCAATGAGTCTTGTAAGTTTATAAGGAAACTCACCAATCACTAGTTTCTAAAGACTCATTTTTATTAATGTATATATCATTTAATCAATTAGTTGGTTGCATGTGAGACTAATTTTATTCATGTAAAAGCACATTTATTATTAAAAAGGACATTTTTTATCTTTAATATTCATTGATGTTTGATTAATGAGTCAAGCATAAAGATAAGTTTTTCAGACAAAAATACTTAGCTAATGAAATTATAAAGTTTTTATAATTATGAGATTTTTATTGCATCAAAACATTATTTCTAAATATTCTTAATTGATGCTCTATTAATATTGGACATTAATTACAGTCGTTGAAATTGATGCATATTCTGTTCTTTCTTTTTTATGAAAGGAAGCAGTTATTCTTATAAGGTGGGGTATGAAGAACACCTATAACTAATATGTAGGTGTTTGTTAATTGACATTTAAACTAAATTAACCCGCATAAGAATTCTATATAAAGAGATCACATGTGAATGTGAAAAGGCTCACATAATAGAAGTGTAAGTGATCCTTAGACTTTTGATCACTAAGTCATTGTAACTGTCGAACCCTCGTGCGACATCCGATGGCGATTTTTGGTTTGATTTCGGGGTCTTTTGTTTATTGAATAAGGGAGTCGCCACCTAGTATTTGGTCACTAGGAACCCTAACTGGTCTTTCAGAGATTCTAAGGCAAGGGACTGGTTGCATAAAGGGAAGGTATTAGCACCCCTAATACGCCATACCTAAGGTAAGCTGCTTGGTGTTTGGTTTGCTTTAATTGCTATGATGTTGGTGTTTTCTGGTCCCATCAGTTTTCCTAGGTTTGATTCAACCTAAATTGATTATGATAAAAATCCAAGGAGGTTCCATGTGCTTTAAAAGCTCATTTTCCCCTTAGTATTTCAAGAGTTTGCGACTCGTAAATCGCAAGGTGGAGGGATAAAAATTTAGAAATCTAAGGAAATTTAAAAGCCTATTTTTGCCTTAGTGTTTTATACTCTCACGGCTCGTAAACCATGGAGTAAAAAAAATTAAAATGTCCTCGATTATAATCAAGGCTTCTTTCAAGAATGTGTGAGGATTTATTATTCCTAGAAAATTATTTTGGATATTTACCACTTGGGGTTTCTTTGTCCAAATATTAACAGTGAATAATAACAAATTATTCCCAATAATATTTTGGATATTCGTCCTTTAAAGATTTCTTTATTCAAACATTAGCGGTGAATAATAGATGAATTCCCCCTAAAATAAGATTTTTATATTTTTTAGAATATTGGTCAATACCCTATGGAGTTTTACAAACATGTTGTAAAATCCAGAAATGCAAGAAAATCAATTTTTTTGTGTTTAAGAAATCCATACCAAAACACATTTTCGAAACTTCCAATATTTTTTGTATAAAAAAAACATTCAAAACATGTTAGGGTATTGGCCGTATGCAACACGCAAAAACATTTTTTTATATTTTTTTTGTCAAAATGCAGGCATCACAAAAAAGAAAAAAAAACAGCCATACACATCCATTCCAAAATTTGCAAAAGGCCCAAAACACTGATATATATAAAAAATAAATTTCCCAAAGCCAAACTTTACTCACACAAGATTCAGTCTGTCCATTTAAACCCAAATCCTATAACTAAAAAAAACTAACAAGTCTGCATGCACAAGAAGACCACAATTCTGAAAACCAAAACCTATAACAGTAATCATGACTCAACACCCATCCTTTTTCCGATCTTTAATACTGCCACACTCGTTAGTCTCATGCAAAAGGAAACGACTTGAGCAACACCTTTATACTGAAGCAAATACAGAACTACAAACACAAACCAACGGCCAGCTAGCTTTTTTTTTTTTTCAGAAAAAACAATCAAAATGAAAACATGAACCGAAAGTCTGTTAAAAGACCGCCTTGACTCTAAAGGGACTTCCCTCGTGTTTCACTTTCTAGATAGAGCTTTATTTAGGAGCCAAACTCAAACTATGCAACATCCTAAGGCAAAGAGACACCTGGACAAAGAAAGGGAAAGATAATGAAAGCCTTTAAAGCTCACGGTTCCTCACAGCAGGAGAATAAGAAAAGAAACGTAACTTTAACATGAACAAAAAAATCTAAACTCCAAGCCATGCATGAACTGTGGGCAAGCAATGTCCTTTTGTCCAACCAGAAATGAATATCCAGAGCAAAAGGAAGGAACAGGTTTGGAATAGAAAAAAACAACAGATGTCAAGTTTGAATATAGCAAGGAAGAAAAAAAACTGGAAAACTAACCTGCAGATCTTACTTGTCTGAATGCAGAAGATGAAGTTCAGATAGATGGAAAAGCCTTTGCCTTTCAGCCTCGTTTTTCTGTGTCTCTCAACTCAGCCTTATGCGGGTTCTCTCGGTTTTTTCTTCACTCTTTCTTTGCGTCTCTCTCTACTTTCTCCTCCCTCTGTTTTTGGTCTCTTCTCTCTGTGTTTTACTTTCTCTCCTCACTCTGTTTTTCTTTTTTAAAGTCAGGGGGTGGCTACTTTTTTTTTTAAAAGATGAGAGGGGGTTGCGGCTCCTCTAAAGAGGGTTTAGATTTAGGTCTTTTTTTGTGTGTTTTCCTCTCTTTTCTGAAAAATTACATCTCCCCTGAATATTTTTCTCCTCCCCATTATTATGGCTGAAGGTTCACTTATATAGAAAATCTCTACGCATGCTATTCAAGGAAATATTGCAATAATTATTGCAGAGATTGTCTTCTATAACCAGCATCAACAAATCCTATATATATATATATATGATATTTTATATTGCAATGATTATTTTCCATAACCAACACGAATCAAATCATATATCTATGGTATGATTATTTTCCATAACCAGCACGTTAGGTTCAAAATTGAGTAACAACAGTAACATCCTTCATTTTTTAAATCAAGAAAACAAGGTGAATTTTTTAATAGACAAATATAAGTAATAATGGTCGACCAGTTCAATTTTATCTAAAATTTTGGTCAACTAGTTTATTTCATAGTATAACATTTTCCTTATTGGTTGATCAATTAGTCGACCATTTCCATTGATCGATTAAGACAATAGCAAAATTAATTGTTCAATTTACCAAACTGTCAACCAATTCTTTAGTAAATTCAATCAGTCAACCAATTTAGTCATAATCATACCTTTTTGTTATTAAATCTATGTTCAAATATTAGCTTTCAACATCACACTTAATTTCTTGACTTGGCAGTATTACCATCCAAATCCAAGGTAGATTTTCCTTTACCCTTGGATTTATCAAGTTATCCTTAACTTTCATCACACCATATCTTTTTATCATGATTATAGTCCAAATATCATAGACTTATCTCATATCTTATAATTCATTTTCCATAATTAATAGATAATTATAAGACATGATGCAAAAATTATAGGAAAACATTATAAGGTAGATTTTATATGATTTAAATTCTAAAGCACTAAATGAAATATAACATCGTAAAAGTTTATTGAGAAATTCTTAACAAAATCATACTAGGATGACATTAATTACATACCATACTTTACATTACAAAAGGATTAACATATAACAAAATTACATCTTCATTAATTAACAAAAAGAAACTCCTAATCATCACCTCATTCCATACGAGGTTGTAAAGCACTTGAAATTAATTTATCACACATTATAAATATAACTATACCATGAATCATTAAATCAATAAAACAACTTTAATGATACATTTTAGTCTTAATAGATTATTTTCGATCAATTTTCTCTTTATAGTTTTATCAAACCATCATGATAAATCATATGTACTAGTCATTATCGACCTAATGCCACTAGCTCACTATCAGGCATTATCTCCCCCTTGCTGAGTGTTTAGCTCATTGCCCATTATCAAGCTTTAGCCCCATCAATAAGAAGCTAGTTTCTCCGTCCATTACCGGACACTAGTTCTATTACCAGAAAACTAGTTCCTTCACCAATTACTTGGAAGTTAGTTCCTCCGTCCATTACTGAGCACTAGTCTCATTACTAGGAAGCTAATTTCTCTACCCATTACCGGGAAACTAGTTCCAATCACATTAAAACTAAATTAAAAACAAGGCATATTTAGGTTGTGTTTGGGAACGCGGTGCAAACCGTGTTCCCTTAAATTTTGAATTTTTTTGCTTAAAATTAAATTTTTTTATGTTTTTAGATCATTTTGATGTGCTGATGTCAAAAATGATTTTTAAAAATGAAAAAACTTTATTTTGATGCATTTCTAAGTGAAAAGCACTTTGAATCGTAATCACTACTACAATCCCAAACGAACCCTAGTGAAATTGTAATGACTTGTCTTAATACTAGAGTATTAAGGTGGTATACACCTACTTGTTGTTGTACAACTTCTAGGACCTATCCTGTATCAACATGTATATCATATTATTTTTCATTCAATGCTTATTCCGTATAATATAATCTAAGTTGATTCCTTTCGACTTAATCATCATTACAATTTATCTTGTATTGAAATTTCATTTCAACTTCTCATTTAATCTACATTATCGATCTAATTAACTAGAGAGACTTCTTATAATTCATAAACACACATACACTTTAGTATACTCGAGTTTTGTTCTTAAAAATTCTATAATTTAAGTTTTACTTCAAGATCATTGTTTCTCATTTTAATCATAACCAAAGTTATTACATTCAGTTTTACGTTTGGCTTATCTCTTCTAAAAGCTAAGGTACAAAACTACAAGTTTACCTAAGAGAAGAAAATCCAGTTTCGCTATTAACACACCCAAAACTACAAATTAGGTGATGAAATTGTCCAGTTTTCACAAGTAAATAAAAGCTCATCATTATCAAATAAAATAATTTAATTCCTTTAAATTATCATTTGTATAATCATATAAACATATTCATTACATTTCACAAGCATTATAATAATCGTATTAACTTCTGAGTTAGTTACTTTTTTGGTTGGTTGTACTCATAGCCAAAACACCTAGATTTCTTTTTTTTATTATTCAATACTTTAAGCTATTATATCATTATTTTAACCCAATTACATCATAGTATAGTAATTCTTTAATATCCCTAAATGTTATCAAGAAACCTAATTCTTTAAATAGAAGATTTTTAATCAAAATCAATTAACCATAAAATAACATGTTTAAATAGCATTAGAACACTTTACCAGGTAATAATCCAAATTTTAAACGATAACCAGTTAAGAATGTCCAAGCCTTTTTTTCTTCCTCCCCAAGTCGTGACCCTTTCCTCACAAACTTCCTTCTCACAAAATTTCTCTCCCAAATCTCTTCTATTATGGTGTTTAGGTGTTTACTTCTCTAAATCCTCATTAAGATTAGCCTATCACATGAATTTTCCAAGAAAAATTGATGGATTTATTCCCACCATGTCCCCACTTTGCATGTTTTAATTGCCAATAATATTTTCCCCTTAGTTGGAACACATTTTAATATTGATTTTCAGTTGACCACATCAATTTACATCTCAATACCTTTCTTCCCTCCTACCTTACTTTTATTTAAATTTTATTTGCATTTATGTATTTTTTAGACATTTTTTGTACTCTATTTTTTAAAAAATTAATACACAACCAATTTATTTCTGATCTGAAAATCAAATATCATCTCTTTAATTTAAATGTCCAATTTACTTAATTTGTACCTCATTTCATAATATTTGTAATTTAGGTCGGGGTTTACAATTATCTTATATAGGGAATGATATGTTTTGATCCTAACTATATGTGCTCTTAATTAAAGGTAACAAACAGGTAGATATTAAGTATAATATAAACTATATTAATGTATTTAAGTGATCAAGAGATGATTTATCATCTGAAGTAAATTAGAAAAAAATTTATTCCTGTTCTTGAATAACATTAATTATGAGATCCTAGCATAAGGTGAAACGAGATTTGAAAAAAAAATTCAATCTTATTTAAAGAGTCAATGACTATGGTGCTGGAAACAAACATAATTTGATATAATAAACACATCCAATGCTATAATATCTAAATCATAATATTATTAATGAAAGGATAATAATTACAATGAGAAATTGATCATTGAAATATTAAGTCAAACCACATATGATTTTTCTAATATTTAAGGGATCATAACAAGATCCTAAACATTATACTTGATCTTCAAATATAAATCAATTAATTTGTTGAACATATAATAAATTAAATTGTTTAATTTAATTAATCTTATTTTATTAGAATTGTGATTTATAGACCAAAATATTAAGAAACTTAATGCGTCACACACATTAAGAATCATTGGTAAAAAACTAAATTTAGATGATTGATCGATTGTGATTTGATTGTAAATAAGTTTTAGAAATTAAGAACTATAATTTAATTAATATAAGAGATTACAATTCTAGACCTAGAAAAATCAAGTAAGGACTTTATTAAATAAACTTTTAAAATTATTTTGAAATAATATATGTGATATTTTTAGGGGACAAGTGATATTTTACCATTTATATGGTAATTAGATTTTTCCAATAAATATAATGTTATACCTTTATATTTTCTTGAAGCTATGTTACAAAACATATGATAGAGAAACACCTAAAAACATATATATATATATATAAAGCTAGCACTTAAAGTGATAATGACCCTCTCTTCTAAAAAGGTTTTAAGAGATTTTTTATTGGTGTTGTATGTAGATTATTGTTAAAGATTGAACACTTAGATGCCTTATTGTTAGCGATAACCTGATCTTGAAGAAGTTAGTCAAACATAAAAAAAAACATCTAATCTTCAAGTAATCTTCGCTCAAACCTTAAACAACCTTAGATTATTTAACGGGTCCTTGGGACTCCTAAAAAAAATTAAATTATTGTTTTCGCTGCATTTATATGTTTTAGAAAACCTAACAACATTGTTTTTCATTAATTGTACATGGTTTATATAACTCAGGATTAAGGCAACTTTTGTAATGGTTAATTAAATAACCTCGAACCTTAGGGTAAGATCATAGTCTTTAATTCTACATAAATATTGCTTTGCAACTAAACACACACATACACATGTTCACACAACTTCATAAGATTTTCATCTCCTATCTAAACTAACTTAAGCATCGGAGATCCTCAAACCTATAAAGGAACTTATTTTATAGGCCGTGTAGATGTCAAAGCCTAATATTGTTTGCATTTCAACTTTCAATAACATTAAGACACCGTTCTCAATAGAGGTTTTCAACAACCTCATCACCGACTGACCTAGATTTTTGTAAACTTCTCAAAAGGTTATCCCTTTAGATCTGAGGACTCACAAATCATATAAGATATCTATGTTAAATAGTAAATCATTAATGATTAATAGCATTATATATATGAACTAGTCCATTGACCTGCGTTTTACTGCGGGTTGGACTAAATTTTTTTAAAGCATAAAAAGAATACTAAAAGCGTGAGGGTTTTTTTAGCAATGCTATGAAACCCGAGCAAGTAGGTAAATCTTGAAATCTCTTAACCTAGCTCATTGCTTAGTGTGAGTTTCCAATTAAACCATTTAAGAGCTAATCCAATGTGAATTGATTGATTTAATGGGTTTAAAGGAAACCTGGATAATTAGAAAAAGCATGGATCAACTTATAAAAAAATCAAGAAAGATTTATTTTTAAAGTATTGAAGCAAGTAGGTAAATCTTGAAATCTCTTGACCTAGCTCACTGCTTAGTTTGAGTTTCCAATTAAACCATTTAAGAACTAACTCAATGTGAATTGGTTGATTTAATGGGTTTAAAGGAAACCTGAATAATTAAAAAAAGCATGGATCAACTTATGAAAAAATCAAGAAGGATTCTTTTTTAAAGTATTAAGACAATAACATATTGGATGACCCTAGTCACACGTGACTCAGTTCATGAACTTAGCTAGATTTAATAGCTTTTTTAAAAATAATTTTTACCTAATTATATGATAAAAATTAGATGTTCGTAATTTTAATAATCAATCCTAATTAAGATGTTTGTTCGAGACCGTGATAACCCTAAACAAAGCAAGGAAACAAAATTAGACCCAAATTAAGTGTTGTTTTGTATTTATGGGCAGTATAATAACTTAACTTTGCAAAAAAGAATAAAAAAGAACAAAGGACACTAAGGGAGTTATCAACTCCCAACGTGAACCAACAACCTTTATGCATTGAATTCCTAAATATTGATGTAGCTTTTGAGTTAAAATCTGGTTTGATTCTTTTACTATCTACTTTCTGTGGCCTTATAGGTGAGGACCTCCACAAGCACTTGAAGGAATTCCAGAGGAACAAATTAAACTAAAGGCTTTCTTATTCTCTTTGGCTGATAAGGCAAATGATTGACTTTATAACCTTCCATCCGGATCTATTACCACGTAGAATGATCTAAAAAAGGGAGTTTTTTTAAAAGTTCTTTCTGGCTTCAAAGGCAGGTACCATCATAAAAGAAACCAGTGGAATTTGTCAGAGTAAAGAAAGGTGTTTTTTTGGAGGCAACCCAAGCGTTGTGTTGCACCATGACCACCAAAGATTTTTTTTATTTGTTTAGTTAATTTTATTGCTTTCTCTATTTTTAGTATTGTTTAATTTGATTTTTCTCCACCATATTTTCTCCTAAGACTATATTCCCTTAGTTGGAACTGTAGAGCACACTGAATGACATACTATTTTTTAGTTATCGAATCAGCTCTTAATGATTGAGCTAAACACATTCAGAGTAACTTGCTTTACTTCCTCATTTCTTTTTAGTACGGTCATTGAGGGCAATGCCTATATTAAGTATGAGGGGATTTAAGGGCTTTCCATGTTGGTGGAACTATACTCTGTTTTTAACCTTTCTATGTTGATGACATTATGCTTTGCTTTGGCAATTCTAATATGTCTGAATCTTTATATTTTAAAATTAGTGATTTGGAGGTTGTTTGTTGCAAATGTAATTTTCATATTTGTGGGACTGAAATATTTTTTATGATGGTGATATTTCAATATCTTAATTGTTAATATCATTAACGAATTCTTAATTGAGCTCGTTAAAAAATCATAACATGATTGAATGATGATTTGGCTATTTTAAAAGATTGTTTAGTCAAGCTATTTTTTTTAAAACTAAAGTAATTGGATTTAGTAGACACAAGATTGTGAGACTTTGAGTCTTATGATTGACATATCTATATTGATCTCTATTTTTCTTTCATGTGTGATTTTTTTCCATTGGTATTGTTTCTCCAAAACTTGCTCTGATTCTAATCAAGACCATATTTTTACATGCATGCTTAAACATGATTAATGTATTTTTTTGTTATGTACCTTATATAGCCTAATAACCCATATTTTGATAAATTTTTCCTTTGAGACCCCTTTTGAATTTATGGACTTCTTCTTTGATTATAACCCGCATTACAAACTATAAACCAAACAATGTATTACCTAAGCCGTAGAATTAATGGAGCGTTATACATCATTATACAAGCATAGGAAATACATGAAATAAGTGTGAGAGTGTGTTAAATTTATAAGTGGCTATGTTAGGTGTCGCAGGGTGCGAGCGTCACGACATCGTTTGACGACGGTGGAGGCTTTTGTCATGCCTCCCTAATGAGGTGTGGTGTTAGGAAGAGTTTTTGGATTTAATCAAAAAATTATGATTAATGTTCAAGAATCGCCACCTAGTATTATGGTCGCTAGGAAAAGTGGTGTGTAAGGGACTAGTTGTGCAAGGAAAAGATGCATCACCCCCAGTGCACCTTACCTAAGGTAAGCTGCATTGTTGTTTGATTGTTTTTCTAGATCGGGTTTCTATTCATTGGTCTTTTCTAAGGTTCAAGGCAGATCTCTCTCTGCATGAGAGAGTCTCTACCTTATCGGGTTAAATTCTAACCATTCTAAGTTTGAATTTTAGCATCGCATTTATTTACACCTTGTATCTTTAATACCTAAGGGTGTACTTTATTGTATAATTTTACACCCCACAAATATTAAAGTCTACATCTAGACCCTAAAAAAGATTGGAAAAAGGTTTTTCATATTTTGGCCAAACCCTAATGGATGATCATAAACTGGTTATGATATCCATTTTTTTTATTTTCAAAACATGAGAAAGATGCAATTTTTTAATGAAAATATGCATTGAAAATTTTTAGGATTTGGCTGCATGTATGAAAACAAAAAAAAATTGTTTTTGAAAAGGGAAATTAATTTTAAAGTTTTTGAGAATTTTTTTTTAAAAATGTTTTGAATGTTTTTTGAAATATTTCAGAGAAAATCGGGTATTTTAATACCCGATTTATATTTTACAGTGTAAATCTACGATCTAATATCATGCAAAATAGATAGAAAAATATACCCGAAAATCACAATTTTTTTTGAAAGGGTTCTTGAATTTATTTTCATTTTTTGGGGGGTTGAACCCGACCTAACTATTTGGGTTGGGCCTGAATTGGCCCGTCCCAAAGGAGATTTTAATTACTTTGCAGAATGTGAACAATAGTTCACGTTCTGAATGCAACTACATAGTTGCAGACGATGGAAGAGAAAAATGGGAGGCGACTTGACGGAGGGGATGGAATTGCTGTTACTGGCCTGGAGTGAAGTGGGCAGAGGTGTTACTGGCTGGAGTCGGCTATGGGAGGAAGAAGAAAAGGTTGCTAATGAGAGAGAAAGGCTGGAAGGAGAAGAGATAGAGTTGTAGTGGCTGCTTGGTGGTCGATTGGTGGTTTTTGGCCGATTTTCTCCTCCCTCAGGGCATGAAATCCACTTTTAATTATAAGCTGTAGAAGTGGGCAATCTTGTCTACACTGAAAAAAAAAATTCAGCCCTTGATTCAGTTGGGAAGGATCCCAACCATTGGTTCAAAGTAGGCATTCTTAGTTGTCAAATCTGTAAGAAAAGGTTGACTGATTTGGCCTCTTTAGGCCGGCGTCGGCGCTGATGGGTTGTCATTCAGCCTAAACGGGCCATATGGGGTTGTAGAGAAATTGCAGAAGATCATTTGTGTGCAAGATTTGTGAATTTTGATGGACGTTAGGTGCATTAAATGCACCTGCAAAGTAATTTCCCTGAGTTGTCATTTCAGAGAAAATTAAAGAAGAAGATGAACAGTATTAGAGTTCTGTTTTTGGCCAAAGTTCATTTCAGTCCTCCCTCTTTAAATTTGATTTAATTGCAACCATAATTGACCCTATACTTTTGATTTAGTGCAATTTATCCCCTCCTGAACTTGAATTAGAACCCTGAATTTACGCGCCTTTTGCACTGTGGTCCCTAGTCTCGGTTTTATGAAATTTAACCCCTAATTGACCATTACATTTTTAATTTCTTCAATTTCACCCCTGGTTTTGGTCAATTAAGCCCCTATAGTTTGGCGCCTTTTGCAGATTGGCTCTTGACTGCGAATTTTGTTAATTTAACCTCTAATTGACCCAAAAACTTTAATTGTCTTGCAATTTGGCCCCTGATTTCAATCAATTAACTTTGTAAAAATTAAATTAGGTCTCTTAAAAATTCCAATCTTCTCAATTAAACCGAAATTAGGATCCCAAACTTAATTTTTCACCAATTAAGCCCCAAATAAATTTAATTTGACCCATTTAAAGTATAGTTAAGTCCTTGCACTTAATTAAAACCCTTTATTTGGACCCAAATTAATTCAATTTGGCCCATAATTAAATCAAATTGGCCTATTAAAAATTTAATTATGTCCTTGGACTTAATTTTTATGCAAATTTGTCCAATAATCATTTAATTTGACTTTCAATTTGCATTGTTTTTGGCATAATGGGGTACAAATAGACCTTGAATTTTTTTCGAAATTACAGCTTAATTTCCCGACTTGCTTTCTCCATGTTGCCAACCTTTATTTTATTTTTTTAATTTTTATTTTGAAAAAAAATGTTATTTTTGGGGAATAACCCAGAATTGGGTTATGATATCAGGTGTGAGGGAACTGTTGCGATGTCGCAGTCGCACAAATTAGTTACCCTAGCTTCAAACACAACACACAAGATAGTATAGAGCAAGCAAATGGTCAATCCCACGAGAAAGTTCAAGTCAGATTTTTATGCTAGATGATATGCAATTTGGGGGGGGTTTGGATGTTATCTAGGCTAAAGCAAAAGAAAACACAAAAATATCAAACGAAATTTAATAAAATCAGAAAATTATCAAGAGAACAAACCTTGGTCACAAGCACACATCCACCTACAGAAATCAGAACTGATCATGAAAACAAAACATCAATTTATATTCTGAATATTTATCTCTTCTTAACAGTGGTTAGTTAATGGATCCGTCGTATAACTAACCCTAACCATCAAACAACCACAGTGTTTGCACTAGTAATTTAATTCAATGGCAGCCTTAAGAACTAGATAAGTTGATTAATCAAGAAAACATAACTGTCCGCAGTCTATGTTTCATTTGATTGAATGTTCTCCCTAAGATTAATAACGTAGATCCGCCATAATTATTAAACTCAGTTGCTTCACAAGTTCATATACCACAACTCTGGTTTTGATATCAAACTTAGCAATTCATTGTCTACAATAATAACTTAGAGTCCGCTCTAGCAATTAAAATAAACAATCATAGGAAGAATAAGCATAGGAGAACAAACATATTCATCATATAAACTAAAAAGAAAAGCTATAATAAATCTCACAGTTCTTGAAATCCGAAGGTTTTCGTGCCCTTGCAACCAAGAAAAAGTGTTTAACCTTACATGTTTGTTGAACAACTAATCAAAAAGAAGGAAGAATGCATAATTTAGGGTTTCTTAGAGGAAGGGGGTGTTTTTCCCTTCTTGGCTGGCTGCCCTCTTCTCTTCTCTCATTCTTTTTATGTCTTAGGAAACCCTAGGTCTCTATTTTACGAAATAGTCCTCCATTAAGTAGACTGTTTATATTTAAGTACTTCAATAACTATTTTCCTAAAAAAAGAGAAATAGCCTTGCATGAAATCTTCAAGCTTTGACTTAGAGGAGCTAAATTGTTGAAATAAAAACTTGGATATCGGTTTAGATGCTTCGAAACATAATTTGGACTCGTTTCTTCACGAAACCTATTTGCTGGCAGAATTTAGATGTCATCTTTGCAAAATCATATCTCCCTCATATGACATCGGTTTTGGCTAAAATTTGGAGAGTTTATAGAAATTTGAGTCATGAATCCAAAAAAATTAAGTTTGCATCAATTGGACTTCTGTAGCTCCAGATATTTAAGTTGGAATGGCCGAAGGTCAACACTGGCAGATTGCGAGATTTGACTTTGAAGGCTGCGATTTCCATACTCTTCCTTATTTTATTTTCTTGTCTTAGATGTCCAGAAAGGTATGGATGTTAGCTTTTTAAAGCCACTAGAATCACTTCATTTCAACCTCTAGAGCTCACGCTCTGCACAAAACATCGACTGGAGGTCAAATCTGCCAATTATCTCCAATTTACTCCTTTTTGCATCTTTCATCCAAAAGTATATTCAAAACATAAAATAAAGAATATCGAGGCATTTTATATATGAAACATAGGCAAAACACTAGTTAAATGTGGGTGAAACTATTAAATAATATAGTTGCATCAGGAACAAACTGTTACTTTGAAAAAAAATGCAAGCCACATGATATTATGATGGCAGATTGAGGAATTTGTTCTATCTTTTATATCTTTGATTCCTAAAAAACAATTATAATGAAGGTTTGAAGTTTTATAAGGGTAAAAGATCATCATTTAGCTTGAACCAAAATTTTGTTATGTTGAATGATCAATTTTCCAATATATATGGATAATGTAGCTTTATTATTTACCAAGTTTAAAATGGCTAGAGGAAGTGTTTAATATTCTATATCTTGTTTTAAGGTATTTTGTTTCATTGGTTTCAACAACTTTTAAGCTACTTTACTAAAGATTTCCTACCTTAAACCAAGCCACATTACAACCCTTGAAAAGACCTTATGATTTGTGAAATGCATGTAATCTAAATGGTGGAGAGTGAGATTATTCACAAGCTTATGGTAGATCATTTTTATTGGAATGAATTTGAGTGAAATACTAACTTTTCAAACACATGAGAATTAAGTGATCATTTATGTGAGGTCTACTATTTGGTTGTTTTATTCTAAAATAAAAACACTTGAAAAACAATTTTAAATTGATTGGAATGTCATTCATGATATGTTATGTTGGTTTGAGAGTTTAATTGTTATTTGTTGATTGCATTAAATTTTTTACATTGAAAAAGTAAAATTAAAATTTTGCCTAGGGATGTGCAAAAGTTAAATGTGAGGGAAGTTGATAAGTGTAAAATATACACATGTTTTTATTCCTTTTAACTATGCTTTTTAATGTATTTTGAGCTTATTGGAAATTATTTTTATGAGTTTGGCATGCTTAAGAGACTTTATGAATTAATTGCTACAAGATAAGAATTTCTGTATTTTATGTTTTTGACCTTACGTCTTGTGACAATTTTTTCACTAAGTTATAATTTTCAAATATGAACATGGGATGAATAAAAGTTAAAGTACACATATCAAACTTTTCAGGAAGTTATGGGTAGAAATCCAAGTTGGTTTAGATCTCTAATCAAACCTGTAAAATCGGGCCGAAATCTTACTTGCGGCAGGATTCTCTACTTTCATGTTACATATTCAAACGAGCATATATTGAGCCTCAAGTATCGAAATCATGTAATTCAAAAGCACAAAATCATCTACACATTTAGGATCACAACTTTTATGAAGGATGCCAGGTTAGATAAAATCGTTTTCAAGATGAAAACCCAAATGCAATCTAAAAGACAAGATTGATCTCCTGATCTGATGAGAAACTAACGGTGCCGAACATCCCACTACTGCTGAGAGTTTGGCATAGAAACAGTGGGCCTTAGGATCCAAGAAAGATGCAAACCAAGCCTCTAACATTCCATGAATGAAAGAATATAGCTGGAACAGCTAGATATTGCAAAAACCAAGTTAGAAACAAAGTCTAAGTTGTAGTAACGTCTAAATTACAACAGAGTCGTGATGACAATAGAGTCAACTTTCAACACAAATTCTAAGTGATTTCACCAACCTTAATAACAAGATAAGGAAGGAGGAATTAAATAACATTAAGGACTCTTAATTAGGAGAAGAATCTTAACGAAAGACAACAACTGAGAAAGAGAATAAAAAAGCAAATCACAGCAGAAACAACTCTTTTATTCTTTTTTGCAACATTCTTTTCTCTTTATTTTTGTTAATTTTTCAGTAGTTATAAACTAAACTTTGGCTTTCGGTTCAAGAGGAATATACACTATCTCCATTATTAAGTTGTGAGAAGTAAAATTATCATTGTAATTCTTTCATATTCAAGTACGTATTTATATTTCAGAATTATGCTATTGATTTCTTTTTATGCTTATTGATTCTTTTTTAGATGATATATATGTGCTTTCTAGTTTCTTTCAATCCATAATTGTTGTGAAGCAAATGAGTTTAACTTGATTGCTATAACTATCACTTTAATTTATTAGGGAGGAATAAACTAAATTAAATTACTTAAGGTTTTGAATGGTTGCTTAAACTAAATTTCACAGGCTTTGCTCCTAAAGTTACTGCCAAGTGAATTAAAATTGCTTTTCAATATTAAATTCGTTTGATGGTAAGAAATTGATTAGAAAGCTTTAATTTACTCGTAATATATTCAATTTTCCTTAGCTTTAAGGGACATAGAATTTCTTTGCTTAAATTAAAATGATATTTATTTTACCTCAATAATCAACAGATTTATAGGAATAAATGTCTAGATCTTTAAACTTGAGTTAACGAGATATCAATTTATTATTTTTATTTTTTAAATTATGTTTTTTTTATTATTTTTATTCAAATCCTCTATTCTTTTTTATTTCAGTATATTATAGAAAGATTAAACGAATTTTTTCTTAGGTTCGATATGATTTTCATAATCATTCTCCGAATTTATTTTGTTTGTGATAATAAAGCTAGAATTATATTTTTGAAGTTCCCCCGACTGACGAGTCCTTATCTCTAAATGTCGTATTTTTATCATAATTCCAATCCTAATGTCTTCTATTTAGGCTATAAAAAGGCTTGATTGAAAAGAAAAAAATTTAGAAAATTAACTTTTTTTTTTTAAAAGCTGACGAGATGTACAATGAACCATTAACCTCATGTCTTTCGGTTTTTAACATAATCTAATCATATTATAAACCAAATATAAAAGCTAATCCATGATGATGATGATGAATTTAAAAGCTAATCCTAGATAATAATAATAAAAAATGGTAATTCAAGAATGCTATTGAAATGTAATATAAAGGAAAATAACTTTAATGTGAATAATAAAATTTTTTTAAATAATTAAACGTAAAAAAACTTAAATTTGTAATGAATAATTTTCAAATTAAAACAACACCTTATATAATATGTAAAAAGTAAAAATAATGCTATAAAAATCTGCTATTTTTCAAATGGTAGTAAATTTTTTTAATAATTTTTTAATTTATCAAATATGAATTGATGAGGAAAAAGATAAAAAAATCTAAAAATAAAAATAGTAGGACACAAAAACATAATAATTGAAATTATCCAAAATATGTATAAAAATCAATCCAAAATAAAAAAAACCAAAATGTGAAATAAAACTGAAAAAATCAGTTATGTTTTTTTCTATACACTCAATTTGATTTAGCTTTAATTTCAGATATTACAAATAAAAAAATAAAATTGATAAATAAAAAAACTAAAAATTTAAAAAAATATTATATATAATTAAACCTAAATAAATAACCAATTCTTTTATATAAAACAGTCAAAACTTTAATAAAAATAACCTATTTTGATTTTGATTTTTTGGACTTATTTAGATTTATTCAGTTTTAATAAAAATAAAATAAAATAAAATCAATTGAATATATTAGTTTGATTTTTTTAATTTTATTTAGTTTAAAATTAAATAAAAAATTAATTCTATTGAATTTCTTAATCCAAAACTTAACCATTTGAATGATCCTTATCAAACGATTATTATTTTCAAATCAAATTCCTAATAATTGTTTTTTTTTGTTTTCCTGTTTTTGTAGTTCTTGACTTGTTGAGTAAGTTTACATGAAATAAAAAGGAAACAACTTCTTTCCGCTTAAACTCTCCACTCTCTCTCTCTTTCTCTCAAGCAATCTAGGGTTTCAAAATCCCCAATTCCGAAGCCCTCAAATCAAACCAAATCAATATAGTTGACGCAAACCCAGTTCAATTTAACGAGCTAGGGTTTCTGAAATCTCAATCAATGCCGGAAACTATGGTTAGCTCTGCGGGTGGACTGCTGGCTATGCTTAATGAGAGCCACCCTTTGTTAAAACAACACGCTCTCTACAATCTCAATAACTTTGTCGATCAATTTTGGCCGGAGATCTCTACTAGTGTGCCTATAATGTAAGTCTCTGTTGTAAAGATTGAATCTTTTTTGGGTTTTCTTTGGCTAGGGTTAACAGGTCTCTTTTTTTACTGGATTTCGATCTGTTTTTGAACAACACTTTGAATAAATAAGACTGTTCAATGTTGAAAATAAAGTGATGTGTTTTATGAGTAATCTTGTGTTAATTTAGCTTCGAAGTTTGAATTCTTGGGGTTTTCTAGTGAATAAGAGATTCCTGAAGTATATGACTTTTTTTGGTGGTTTCAGAGATGGGGTTTTAGTGTTGGGTAATTAGGATTTGGGGCTTATGAGATTGAGAACATTTCAAGGTTTTATTATTTGCTGGGATTGACTTGAGTTCTGAAGTTAAGATTCGTGTGTTTTAGCTTGTTGTTTTGTATTTATAATGTGATTGTGGATATGAGTTTTCCGTAATTTTTTGTTGTTATTCAGAGAGAGTTTGTATGAAGATGATGAGTTTGATCTGCACCAGAGGCAACTTGCCGCATTGCTTGTTTCTAAGGTATTGACTTTCTTTTTCCTTGTGTTCCTTATCCATCTCTCAGTCCCTCCCCTGTATGTCACATAGAAAGAAGAGGAAAAGGAAGAGAATGGATTGTAGAGTTTAACAATGTCAAACCATCCAAAGTCTACCTCCTTATCTGTACATAGTTTAGGAAGTTGTATACTTGTATCTTATTAGGAACCCTTGTTTGCAACATTTAAAAACAAAAATGCCTCAAATAAAAATGCCTAGATTAAAGTAGGCAAATAAACTGATAAACCCTTGTTTAAAACTGATTAAAGTAGGCATTTGAGTTTTTGGACATTGACCACCTTAGTCCTGTATTAAAATGAATTACTGTTTCATCTTCAGGTTTTCTATTACTTGGGTGAACTTAATGACTCACTGTCGTATGCCCTTGGAGCTGGATCCCTCTTTGATGTTTCAGAGGATTCTGACTATGTTCATACTCTTCTTGGTACGTTGCTCATCAACTTGCACTATTTTCTTTACTTACAAACCAGTGAAATTACTGTAAAGACACCTAATTTTAGCATGCCCCACAACTACCTTTAAATAGGATGTGATGTTATGAGAATTTGTCATAGCATGCATGAAGTTGTCAACACTGTATAGGTCAAGCTTCTATTGTTTTGTCATATATTTTGTGAAGTGTTTCAGGGATGTGATGAGGATACTTTCCTGGATTACTTATATTTTGTCTTTGTTCCTATCTCCAGCTAAGGCTATTGATGAGTATGCTAGCCTAAAGTCCAAGGCAGCTGAATCAAATTCTGATGGAGCTGATGTGGACCCTAGGCTGGAAGCAATTGTGGAGAGATTGCTAGACAAGTAATATAAATTCATTTATTTTTTATGCATCTTTGTACTACTAGTTATCTTATTGTTTCTCCATTAGGTGCATCATGGATGGAAAGTACCAGCAAGCTATGGGAATTGCAATTGAATGCCGAAGATTAGATAAACTTGAGGAAGCTATCATGAAGAGTGATAACGTCCATGGAACTCTGTCCTATTGTATTAATGTTTCCCATTCATTCGTTAACCGCAGAGAGTATCGGCTTGAGGTTAGTTTGTTTGCATTCTAGCTTTCCTAACTAATATTGTCCCATGTTATTGCCATTGCATGGAAGTGATCATGTGGGAGTATGTTCAACACTGCATACAAGCTGTTATGTGTATTGTTTGTTGATTGTCCACTGTTACAACTGATAACATTGTCTTTGGTTGGATAGGTTGACATTTGTTATGAATTTTATGGCATTTTCTATCTTTATCACAGTTTTCCAATTGCATTGGGTAGTACTTAAATTCTTTATTTTGTCTACTGGTCTTAATACATGAAATCGTGAATGGCAATGCAATTTTTTTGTTGTAAGATATTGGATGGTTTTCGGGAATTAACACTTAGTGTTTTTCTGTGAGTGTATGTTTGTGTTTCCTCACTCTTTCCAGTTCCTTTATTTTTTCTGATCACTTGTCCATACTGCGTGCCATGTTGCATAATCTCTGGTTAGTTATGAATGTGGTAATGGATTCTGAATTTCATAGATTTTCTTGCTGTTTGGCTTCTTTTATTAAAAATCACCCTATATGGAAAGTTGTTGAGTGGTCTATTTATTTCTATTGAAGAAGATTTGTGATACAAGTTGATGACTGTTTGCTGTTTTTTGTTTTGTTCTTTTTTTTTTCCTGCAGGTCCTCCAGCTTCTTGTTAATGTATATCAAAAGCTTCCTTCTCCTGATTATTTGAGCATTTGTCAGTGTTTGATGTTCTTAGATGAGCCTGAAGGTGTAGCTAGCATATTGGAAAAACTTCTACGCTCAGGAAACAAGGATGAAGCTCTGTTGGCATTTCAAATAGCTTTTGATCTTGTGGAGAATGAGCATCAGGCTTTTCTTTTAAATGTTAGAAACCGCCTTCCACCTCCAAAGTCTCAAATTTCAGAGCCTGAACAGCCGAAATCCATGGTTCCAGATTCATCTCAAAATGAAAATTCTAGTGCTCCAGAAGATGTTCAAATGACAGAAGGAACCTCATCTTCTACTGTGCATGAACCAGATCCAAGTGAAGTAGTGTATGCTGAGAGGCTGACAAAAATCAAGGGAATTTTGTCAGGAGAGATGTCAATACAGCTGACTTTGCAATTCCTATACAGTCATAATAAGTAATGCTAAAAAGTCATGTCATTTTTTTATTAACTATCTTAGCTTCCTATATGCCTTTTTCGTTAATAATACTTGTTATTTGCTTATAGGTCCGACCTCCTTATATTGAAGACAATCAAGCAGTCTGTTGAGATGAGAAACAGTGTCTGTCATAGTGCAACTATTTATGCTAATGCAATTATGCATGCTGGAACAACTGTGGATACATTTCTCAGAGAAAATCTAGTGAGTCACACATCTTTGTTTTATATATATATATATATATTTTTTTATGCTTTGGTATATGCATGTCTGTTTGCAGATTTTTTTTGCATCCTCATAATTTATGCTCAACTATTTTTGGCTTACATATCATGTCAGGACTGGTTGAGCAGGGCGACAAATTGGGCCAAATTTAGTGCAACAGCAGGTCTTGGTGTCATCCACAGAGGTCACTTGCAGCAGGGCAGGTCACTGATGGCCCCTTACTTGCCTCAAGGTGGTGCTGGTGCTGGTGGTGGAGGTAGTCCATACTCAGAAGGTGGTGCTCTCTATGCTTTGGGACTCATTCATGCCAACCATGGCGAGGGCATAAAACAATTCCTTCGTGAAAGCATACGGAGCACCAGTGTGGAGGTGTGCTAACTGTTCCAATTTTCTATTGCTTTCTATAAGAATAAATACATGTAGTTAATTATGGAATTCACACTGAAATGTTTTGTTCAGGTTATTCAACATGGTGCATGCTTAGGTCTTGGTTTGGCAGCTCTAGGAACCGCTGATGAAGATATCTATGACGACTTCAAAAGTGCATTGTATACTGATAGTGCTGTTGCTGGTGAAGCTGCTGGTATCAGCATGGGCTTGCTCATGGTTGGGACTGCAAGCGAAAAAGCTAGTGAGATGCTTGCATATGCGCATGATACACAACATGAGAAAATCATCAGGTAAGTATGGGGTTCATTTTTGGTTATTGGCTGAGCCCTCGGCTTTTATATTCTGCTTTTTTGCTTATATATTCTGCATATGCTGCAGGGGATTAGCATTGGGAATAGCCTTGACAGTTTATGGAAGAGAAGAAGAAGCAGACACGCTAATCGAGCAGATGACACGGGATCAAGATCCTATACTTCGTTATGGTGGCATGTATGCATTGGCATTGGCCTACAGTGGTACAGCAAACAACAAGGCCATTCGCCAGTTGCTGCACTTTGCTGTATCAGATGTGAGTGATGATGTCAGGAGGACTGCTGTTCTTGCACTTGGATTTGTCTTGTACTCTGAGCCAGAGCAGGTAGGTTCTTTCTTGTGTTTTTCATTTTCTTGTGTTTTTCATTTTCTTTTTGCACTCCATGGCCCATGGTTGTTGTTGCTGTTGTCTTTCCAGTATAAATGCTTGACATCGTTTTGGATTAAAATCATCTGTTGATGTTTTCAAGCTCTTGCTTGGTTCCTTTGTAGTTGACTTTTTTTTATGTTCATTACACAAACACATGGATGTGCATTTATATTCTGTTTTCTGATTATGTTATAACTTTCTGCACTGTTAAACTGCAGACTCCTCGAATTGTCTCCTTGCTTTCAGAGTCATATAACCCACATGTACGATATGGTGCGGCTCTCGCAGTTGGCATCTCCTGTGCAGGCACTGGCTTGAGTGAGGCTATATCATTGCTAGAACCTTTGACATCAGATGTTGTTGATTTTGTTCGTCAAGGTGCACTGATTGCAATGGCTATGGTCATGGTCCAGATGAATGAAGCCAGTGATTCTCGTGTTGGAACATTCAGGTATTGCAATATAATGATGTATTTTTCCATCTGATTTACTTAACTAAGTCTAACATTTAGTGCATTTTAATCATCCTGCCCCCTTTACAAAGCCTAACCTCGCTTCTGTGAACCTATTATTGCAGACGGCAATTGGAAAAAATAATTCTTGACAAGCATGAAGACACAATGAGCAAGATGGGAGCAATCCTTGCTTCTGGAATACTTGATGCTGGTGGTAGGAATGTGACTATAAGATTGCTTTCCAAGACAAAGCATGATAAAATCACTGCTGTTGTTGGCCTTGCTGTTTTTAGCCAGTTTTGGTACTGGTATCCTCTTATCTATTTCATAAGCCTGGCATTCTCACCCACAGCTTTTATTGGACTCAACTATGACTTGAAAGTTCCAAAATTTGAGTTTATATCAAATGCAAAGCCTTCTCTGTTTGAGTATCCAAAACCAACTACCGTGCCTACCATGGCGTCTGCTGTCAAACTTCCTACTGCAGTTCTGTCAACATCAGTGAAGGCCAAAGCTAGGGCCAAGAAAGAAGCAGAGCAGAAAGCTAGTTTAGAAAAGGCGGCAGGAGCTGAGTCTTCACCTGCAGCAACAAGTGCTGGAAAAGGAAAAGCATCTAATGAGAAGGATGGGGATGCTATGCAGGTAAATATCAATTATTGATGTTTCTTTACGTTGTGTTGATGTGCAATTGCATTTTCATTTTGAATGGAGAAACAGAACTGCTAAAATATACCAGTCCATCATCATTTTATTCTGATGCTTTCTCCAGTTTTTAAGATTGGCATATCACCTGTTTTGGATTTGGATTATTTACTGCGTTGATTGCCTGTTTTGACAGGTTGATGGGCAACCAGAGAAGAAAGCAGAGCCCGAGCCTTCTCATGAGATTTTGACAAACCCAGCCAGGGTTGTTCCTACCCAGGAGAAATTTATTAAATTTATGGAGGATAGCAGATATGTGCCAGTGAAGTCAGCACCTTCAGGGTTTGTTCTCTTGAGAGACCTGCAACCAACTGAGCCCGAAGTGCTTTCTCTTACAGATACACCTTCATCTACAGCATCACCCGCTAGCGGTTCAGCCACAGGACAGCAAAGCTCTGCAGCAGCCATGGCTGTTGACGAGGAACCCCAGCCTCCACAGCCTTTTGAGTACACCTCGTAATTCTGGTAATTTCTCATGTGGTCTCTGCTCAGGATGTTCGGTCTGTAAACTTTTTTTATTTCTTCCTATATTTCTATGTTTTGAGGGGCTGGGGAAGGAGAATGCGGCAGTTAGAATTTAATTCCCAATCAAGAATTTATTTCTGCTAGAATCTGGTGCTGAACAGAGTCCAAGTTTCTCCCATTATT
>Ga0325402_1000759_pt1 | contig 24277 bp, 14 predicted proteins | sample PopdelMetagenome_22_FD_207212 | JGI IMG/M metagenome (GOLD analysis project Ga0325402, IMG submission 207212) | Populus deltoides microbial communities from Bellville, Georgia, United States - Xylem-PdKOR-R3 | ecosystem: Host-associated > Plants > Phyllosphere > Stem > Wood/Secondary xylem...
CGGTCATGCTTGAATTCTTTAGTTTTCTTTAGATATTCTAGTAAAAAAAAAAAAAACTGATCTTTGTGTCATTAGATTTATTTTAGTGAGAGGAGTTATATTGATGCGGCTTAGATTATTTATCTTGTGAGAAAAATCAGATCATAGCTAGAGAATTTTTTTTATTCAATTTAATTTTGGGTTTTCCAATTGATTATAGGGAGTTTTGGGTTAAAATGGGTTTGATGAGATCCCTAGCATGTTTTTTGTTTTATTTTCAATTGATTAGCCTTTTTCCTTTTTTATTTATTTTGTAATAAAACAATCTTTAAATAAATTTATCAAAATAATATTTAAATAACTATTCAATTATGCAATAGTTTTCAAGAGCATTAGAATTTAATATGGTAATATCAACAGTATCTATACTATTAATTATATATTAATCTAATATGCATAATTTTTAAAATTTTACTTATTGACATTTAGTAAAAACGGAACATCTATTTTCGTATCATTAATTTTTTATATAATTTTTCTCATTTGTTAATCATCCTTTTATTCATAAAAGTTTCATATCTTTTTATTATTGAAATTACCTTTAACAATAATAATAATATATATTTTTTTAAAAAGTAATGCTTCTAACAAAAAATATTTTTGTCAAGAAAAAAATAAAGATGTGAAAAAGGAAATAGGGTTTTTGATTAATTTTTTTTCTCTTTAGTTCAAGTTGTTAGAATTTTTATTTTAATCACCATTAGTTTTTATTTGATTAATCATGATGTTCATAGGAAAGACATGTTATTGTCAAAACAAAAACAAGAAAAAATTACATGAACGGGAGAAAACAATTTTAATTCAATGAATACATTTTCCTCCAAAGTTTTAATTAATTATATATATATATATATATATTGACATGTATAATATTGAGTAATTTTATACTTCGTAAAAAGAAATTAATGATATTTTATTAGTTATTTTTTAATTTTTAAAAAATAAAAAGATATAACTAATAAAAAATCACTAATTACTCCTAGAATACCATATAATTTTCTAGGTTTTATGTGACACTTCCTATAATGGGGCTGTTTATTAATTTATTTTTTAAGAATGTCCGGATATTTTGTAATCTCTTGATTGATAATTGAGCTATTTATTAATTTATTTTTTTAAAATATCCGGATATTTTATGATTTCTCGATTGTGATATAGATTGTGTATGAGAAGAGACAAAAATATTAGGATGTGGGTAAAATTTTAATAAAGTTATATAAACAACTAAAATTGAAGGAGGATTCACTATAGCCCCCTTATTTTTTTCTATTCACTGCTATGCTATAGTGTAATGACCATTTTGTCATTCTCATAAAAAAATTACATGTTTTTGGACCAAGGTTATTTTGGTATTTTCATAAGGTGCACTAGTCTTTACTGATTTGTTTGGGGTATTTTCATCTATTCAATGTTTTATGGATAATAAAATAACCAAAACATCTCTAGAAGGGAAAAAAAATTAGTGGTCTTAGGTAGGGGTATTTAGCGTTTTTTTTTCATACATAATAGAATTACGCATGTACCACTGGATGCAAGACATTTAGTTCATTATAGTCAGGGGTATTTGGGTCTTTTAACCTAGGTTTTTTTGTTAATTGTAAGTATGGTTAATGGTAGTAATGTAATTTTCTTTGAAAATAATGATTTTTTTAATTGAAAAGTTGTTGGCGCATGTTGAAATTGCCACACTTTAAGCGACGCGTGTAGCAGTTTCTGACGATCAAAAAATTTGTTCCGCCAACTTAGTCAATTTCTCTCCGTCTCCTCTTCCATTATAGACAGTGCATGTACTCTAAATGTGGCCAGTGTATCGTAGATGACCATTTTTTTCGTTCTTTATTTGTCTCTCCTACCTCGTTAAATACATTATGCTCCTCATTGTTATTGTTTTTTCATATTTAGACCTTTTAGTTTTGATTGTTGTTTTTTAGTCATTTTGCATTTTGTTAAAGTTTTATTTCTTTTCAATTTAACACTTAGTTTTTAATTTTTATATATGAGGTATTCTGATTTGATCCTTCTACTTTTAATTTGTTATTTTTTTACTTTGTTTTTTTTGTCAAAGTTCTTATCTCTTTTAATTTTATCCTCTAGATCAAGTTTATGATTTTAATTTTTTCAATGATAATAATAATAATTTCAATTTGGTCCCTTTTCTTTTAATTTTTTATTTTTTTTCTTGGTCTTTTTGTCAATTTTTTATAGTTTTGAATTCTATCCTTCAAATCAAGTTCATTATTTTTATTTTTATTTTCAATATAACAACAACAAAAATTAAATTAGTAATGATAATAATGATGATGATGATGATGATATTATTAATAATAGTAGTGACGACGACAACAACAACAAAATAAAAATAAAAATAATAATGAGAATGCTATTATTATTACAAATAATGACAATGTTAGCAATAATAATAATAATAATAACAATAACAACAACAACAATAATAATAATAGTTGTAAAAGCAATTATGATTTTTATTTTTTAAATTGTTATTTTTTAAAATCCTTTTGTAATTAAGAAAATTACAAAAGAAAATTATTTACACATGTTCATAGTGTTAGAGTTTAGTTTGTGTCTAGATAAAATAACTCTATAGAAAATTATAAATATCATTGTAAAATCTGCAATAATGTAACATGTGTATTAGAATTTATTTATATAATTTTTTTATATACTATATGAAAACATTTATAAGATTATGAAGTAGTTAAAGTTATTAAAACACATTAAAATATTATTTTTATTTTTTTTTTTTCTTTAATCATATATATATATATATATATATATATATATATATATATATATATATAAAATACAGTCTCTTTATATTATCAATTAAAGCATTTTTTAAGTTTTGCTCTCATACCTAAATATATTTCAATTATATTGGTCAATTAGAAAATATTAAGTGACTTTATTGAAAAGAAATATTATTATATAAAGCAATGCGAAGGTTTGTAAGTAGTTTTGTATTAGAAAAAAAATTGAGATAATTGTGTGCATGATAGATTAAGAGTCTGTTTAGTATTGTGGTAGTGATTGTTTTTTGTTTAGAAATGTATCGAAATAATATTTTTTTATTTTTAAAATTTATTTTTTACATCAAAACAATATAAAAACACCAAAAAATATTAATTTAAAGTAAAAAGAGAAATTTTATTTTTTTGCAAAAGCACTTTCTAACCTAAAAAACAAATAGGGCCTAACAATGCATATGACATGTTCAACCACAATTTCCGTCCATTCCAAGGTTTTTCCATTATCAAACCAGAAATGTCTTTGCTACCTCATACATATAGTACAATTATTAAATTTGGTTTTGCTGGTCGATACAATATCCAGTTAACTTGCACCCGGCCTACATTAGATGTTAAAAAAAATCAACCTTAAGTTGATTGGATTTTACTTGATCAACCTGGTGAGACAACCTATAACCTGATCAAAACTTGAGTTGATTTTTTTTTTCTCAAAACAACATCATTTTAATTTAAAAAGTTAAATGATATTGTTTTTTTACCTAAATCAAATTGAGTTAACTCGCTAAACTTATAATCTAAGCCTTAAATTAGGTCATGAGCCAAACCAAATTTAATTACTATGACTTATATTATTGAAAGTTGAAACGAGTAAATAAATGTCATTTGTTTAATAAAACCCACCTACATAAACACAAATTGAGTCTAAGTATTGTTAGATATAGTTGAAATCCTAGTCTAAGTAAAAATCTTTGATAAAAAAAGATTTGTGTTAGATTAGTTAATTATAATTCCCATTTAACTAGCTAATTAGAATCCTTATTAGATTATGGTAGTTAGAGGTTGTAATCTCCCTATAAATATAAGGCCAATGTATTAAGAATTTAAAAGTGTTAAACATCAATCAATAACACACAATAACACATTGGGAGGTTAAAAACTTAATGATTAATGCTTTTAATAATTGTTATAAGAGCCATTCGATTAAAAGGATAGGTTCAGATACAAAATGTATGGATTATTCAATGTTCAAATTTGTTGGCAAAAACAAATTTAAACCTAGAAAGTACAGATGCAGTCTTTCTTTGAGTATATTAATGTTTGGGATCTTATTGAGAACAAAATTCTAAGGTCAACGAATGTGCAAGAAAAAAATAGTGCCAAAAAGAGAAATCAATAAGCTAGATACCACATCTTTTAAGAGGTGGAATTATCTGTTTTTGAGAAGATTATGCATGTTGAAACTGCAAAGGAAGCTTGAGATATTTTAGACAAGTCTTACAAAGGTTTAGACAAGTGAAGGTAAAGTCGTAGACTTTATGCATATAATTTGAACTTCTTTTAATGAAAGATAATGAGACTATTAATGAGAATTTTTTGCTTATATAAAAATTGGTTAATAAGATGTCAATGGAGAAAAGATGATATATTTCCTAGTTATAAATAAAATTCTTCAAAGTCTAACACTTTATTTTGAGAACGAAGTAGCAACTATTAAAGAATTAAAATATTTGAATGAGATGTTAATTGATGAATTACAAGGTTCATTAGTAGCTCATGAATATCACTTGAATTTGAAGAAGTTTGGGGTAGCCTTTGAAAAGGAATTGCAATCTTAGTTAAACATGATGAATAAAGAGAAAGTCTTATATAAGATTGAGCACAATCAACGTGGTCAAAGTAGTTGAGGCAAAGATGGAAGAAATAACAGATGTGAAGGAGATTCAAATCAGAATGACACATCTCAAATTTAATGGCATAAATTTTAGAAAATAGTCACTATAAGAAAGATTGCAAGTCTCATATACAATGCCATCATTGCAAAAGGTTTGGTCATTATCAATATAAGTGTTGACTTAAAAACTCAAATAATAGGAATGCGCATACAAAATTTGTGAAGACTAATAAAAATGCTTTTAAGACTTTGTTAATAGCAAACCATAATACAAAAAAGTACATAAAAATTTGTGGGTTTTGGATACAGGTTGCAGCAATCATATCAGTAGTGACAAAAAGCTATTTTCTGAATTGGATGAATCTTTTTGTACATCGATGATGCTTAAGGATAAAACAAGAATTCTACCAGTTAAGAAAAGTAGAATTGTCATTTAATTAAAGTATGGATCAATTAATTTTATTTCTAAAGTGTTTAATATGTCCAGCTTGTAGCAAAATTTATTAAATGAGGGACAATTAGCAGGAATAGGGTATGATTTGCGCTTCAAATACAAGACTTGTATAATCTCTTATGAACAAGAGAGGCTAATAGCATTGGAACTATTGCTAATAATCATCTATAACAATTAAAAATTAATTACAAGGAGTTGTTTTGCTTTAGTTTTATGATTTTTGATGATAGTTGTTTATGGATTGGCATCTTGGAAATTTAAACTTAAGAAGTTTGAAATTTTTTGCTATTAAAAAATTATTTTATAGGTTGCTATAAATTGAGCCTTCTATAAAACTTTATGAATCATGTACTTTTGCATAAAAGCACTGGAACACTTTTATGAAAAGTAAAGCATGAAGAGCTAAAAAAACACTTAAATACATGCAATTAAATTTGCACTTGATTAAAATTTCTTCACATGAAGGTAACAGGTACTTTGTTAATTTTATTGATAATTTTAGTACAAAGACTTAGGTTTATTTTAGGAAATAAAAGTTAGAAGCTTGTAGTGTATTTAAGAATTTTTTTGTTTTATGTTGAAAAGCAAATTGGGCACTTTGTTATGACTTTGAGAAATGATATAGGGATAAAATATATTGTTTGTGATGATTTCTTGAAAAGGCATAGCATTCTACATAAATTAACTATTAGATACACTCCTCAACAAAATAAGGTGGCAAAGAGGAAAAATAGAAATTTGATAGATATGGTTAGATGTATGTTAAAGAAAATCAACTAAAGCTTTTTGGAAGAAGTAGTTATTAATGTTATTTATGTTTTGAACAATTGTCCTACAAAAAGTGTTCATGGAAAAACTCATTAAGAAGCTTTGAGTCAAAGGAAGCTAAATATTAGCCATCTCAAGGTGTTTGGTTTCATTGCTTATTCTCATGTTCCTAATAAGTTAAGGAAGAAATCATATAATAAATCAAAAAAATATATTTTTATTGGTTATGAGAGTATACAATCCAAAAACTTAAAAGGTTATTATGAGTCAAGTTGTTATTTTTATGAAGATGGAATTTAGGATTGGTTAGTTAAAAAAGCAAAATCTTTATCATTCCTAATATGAAGTTTACAATAATATGTCAATGAAAGATCAAACTCCACAATCTTTAACTTCTATTAATGCAAAGCCTTCTAGTCATCCACAACATCAATATTGCTTGCCTACACGCTTACAATATTATATTCTTGTGAGTGACAATGAGATTTTTGATAATGATGTAGTGTACCTTACTTTTATGTATTGATTGTGATCCTATTTCATACCAAGAAGTTGCTACTAATTATTGTTGGCTTTGTGTAATGAATAAAGAATAAGAAGAACAACATTTCAAAACTTAACACTCTTCCACAAAATAAAAGGCTAAGTAGAGTCAAGTAAGTGTATAAGATAAAGTACAAGCTTAATAGAATAACGGATCGCTTCAAAGCATAAATGGTGACCAAAAGCTAAAAGCAAAAACCAAGTATTAATTATTTTGAGGTTTTTGTTCTTATTACTGGAATTGTTACCATTCATATAATTATTTCTCATACTATATAAAATCATTGGTGTATTTATCAAATGGATATGAAATCAACCTTTTTGAATGGTGTGCTTAAGGAAGGGGTATTTCTCATACTATATAAAATCATTGGTGTATTTATCAAATGGATATGAAATCAACCATTTTGAATGGTGTGCTTAAGAAAGGGGTTTATGTTGAACAACCTCTAGGCTTTACAAAGAAAGGGAAAAGAATAAAGTCTATAAATTGAATAAGGTCTTGTATGGTTTGAAATAAGCTTCTTGAGCCTATTATGCTCCTATTGAGTCTTATTTTATTGAGAATGGGTTCTATAAGTGTCTTTATAAGCATATTTTATATATCAAAACTAATTCAAATGGAGATATTATTATTGTATATTTATATATGGTTGATTTGATTTTTACTCGTAACAACTTAAAATTGATGATGAAGTTTAAAGAAACCATAATTGCTGGTTTAAGAGGACAAACATGGGTTCAATGTCTAACTTTTTTGGTATTGAGGTTACTCGAACAAAGGATGACATATTTATTTCATAAAAAAAAGTATGCTGGTGATGTGCTAAAAACATCAAGATGGAATCTTGTAATCTAATTTTGACTCCAGTGGAAGAAAGATTAAAGGTTATGAAAGATGGTAGTGGTAATTTGATTGATTTAGCAAATTTTTAAAGATTGATTGAAAGCTTGTGATATTTAACTACTACTCGGCTTGATATCATGTATAGCATTGGCATTGTTAGTAGATTCATGGAGACTCTATGCCAATCTTATTTGCAAGCATTAAAGTATATTTTGAGATATATCAAAGATACACAAAATGATGACATCTTTTATTCTTATGCTAATAATGTTGAGCTTGGACGGGTAACACTATAAAGAAAATAAGTACTTCAAATTATGTTTTTCATCTTAGTACTAGTGTGTTTTCTTGGTCTTTAAAGAAACAACAAGTGGTTACTTTTTTTTACTGTAGAGGTAGAGTATATTGTAGCTGGAAGTTATGTTATTCAAGCTGTGTGGTTAAGAAGAATGTTTGGTGAGTTGCAAAATTATCAAAACAAGCTAATAAAGACCTTTTATGATAACAAATCCGTTATTGGATTAACAAACACTATTAAAAACAAGGCTATTAGCATTGTATTTTAGCAACAAAATAGTTTAGTTATTAATTTAACAATGAAGCATAAATGTGTGTGTGTGATTTTCTTACTATCAGCAACGGGTTTAGTAATGATGAAAAACAATATTTTATCTAATAAATAAATAAATACTTTTTGCTAACATTTGTAAGTTGAAAATTTCTATTTTTCACTTCATAAGAAAACCACGATCGTGTTTACCTTGTTTCCACCAATCACATTCAAGCATTTATAATCCAATGGCTCAAAAATCAAACCTCACCCCTGACATGGATCACCATTTAATCCAACAACCACCACTCCACCTCTCTTTTATAAAACAAAAGAAATCAAGAATACAACATAGATCCTCTCTTTTATTGCAACTAGTATTTTTAGGAGAAAATCTAATATTATTCAATATGCAAGGTGGCTTTATATATAACCATATAGAAGGTAATAAAAAAATACAATTTTATTTCATATAAACTTGGGTCATAGCCAAAGAACAAGCCAGTGCCCTGATCTTTAGGGATTATCAATAACATAAAGCTAAAATACAAAGTCAACACTTAAACTAATCCCTCTCTTAAACTGATGATATTATCTTTAGTTTACTCCTAGATCCTGACAAACACCAAGCAACTTATGCAGCTTCTCAAAAACAACTTGTGTCAAGGGTTTGATAATGATATCAGTCAATTGCTCTTGAGAATGACAATGCAGCAATGTCACAACTCCATCTTGAGTCAGATCATGAAGGAAATGGAAAATAACATTAATATGTTTGCTTTGACTGTGTATGACAATATTTTTTTAGAGTTTAATAGTAGAAATATTATCACATTACATCATCATAGCTTCAATAGAGACATGATTAAGCTTTTCTAATATTTTTCGCAACCACACGGTCTAACATACACAGGAGGCAGCGATAATGAACACAGTTTTAGTGGTGGAGAGTATGATTATAGGCTGCTTCTTTGAGGACCATAATACAGCTCCTAAGCTTAGCAAAAATAAAAAAAACCCAATGTACCTTTTCTATCCTCCAAATCTCATGTATAATCATTATTGGTGTAGGTAAAAAAACTCTTTATTACCACTTAATTTATAAGAAATTCCATATATAAGTGTTCCCTTGATATGACAAAGTACTTACATAACAATTTGGAGGTGGATTTTTATAGGATATGTCAAATACCTACTAAGCAAACTAACAACAATCATAGTATCAGGTCTGGTTGATGTTAAGTACATCAAACTTTCTACCATTTGCATGTACAAGGTTTTGTCCACTACCATGCCAACATAGTCTTTAACCAATTTGAATCCTTGAACAATAAGATTAAATATGACATTACAACCAGCCATATTAAACCTCTTCAACACCTTTTGGGCATACTTCTTTTGACAAATAGAAATACCACCAGGTCATTGTAACTCTTTTAAACCAAGAAAATATCTCATTCATCCAAAATTCATCATATAAAATTCCTTCATTTGGAATGTTTAAAAGAGCTTAACAAAGTCTCATCATTTTTAGTAAAGATGAGGTCATCTATATAAAGGCACACAAGCAAAAAGATACCTTGTGAAGAGTTTTTTAGGAACAAAGTATGCTCATAAGGACATTTCTCAAACCTTTCCCTCAGAAAATAAGCTTCTATACGATTGTACCATGCCCGTTTGCTTCAAGCCATACAAAGTTGTCCGTAAGTAATACACCTTGTATTCTACTCTTTTTACCACAAAACCAAGAGGTTGCTCAACATACACCTCATCATTTAACTCACCGTGATGAAATGCAAACTCAACATCTAATTGAAATAAATACTATCTTTTTTAAGTTGTCAGAGCAAGCACCAATGTAAAGACCTCCATGTAATTTACCCCATGTTGTTGCGTGTACCCTTTGGCGATAAGGTGAGCCTTGTATTTTTTGACTTCCCCATGATCATTTAGCTTAGTTTTGCATACCCATTTCATCCAATTATTTTTGCACCACAAGAAAGATCAGTAAGGTCCCATGTATCAATTTTCTGAATGGCTTCAATTTTAAAGTCCTTGATACATCTTTATTTAGCACTTTGAGCTGCATCCACATAGGACAAAAGATCCCCATCAACAAATAAACCAAAATTACCTTAATGATCATTATCATAGAAGCCCTCGCCACTATTATAGTCACACATCCAGATTGGTGGGTGTCGAGAATGCCTTTCAGCAGGACTGAAAATAGGTTCAACATTTATGTATTCTTTGGTTGTTTGATGCTCCAAATTCTTCTCATGAAAGCCACCATAATTATCAACAATGGATCCATTGCAATTCTCATAACTAGTCCCACTTGAATTATTATATATGGCTCTACCCTGGATATTATTTTTGATGTCTTCATTTATATCACTCCAATCAAGAGATGCTTGAATTACTTCAGCATGACTATCATCTCAGGGCCAACTTTCATTTTTATTAAAGATTACATCATAACTAATAAACATCTTTTGAGAAAATGGATCATACAAACGATAAGCTTTGAACTCCTTGTTAATTCCTAACAAAATATATTTTGAGCTTATGTTGTCTAATATGGTGCGTTTGTTATCTGGAACATGAGCATAAGAAAGACACCCAAACACTAAAAAATAAGCAACATATGGTTTAATGCCGCTTCATTCCTCTGCTGGAGTTTTATTTTGAACTGCAAGTATAGGATTTCTATTGAGAATATGTACCACCTAGTTAACAGCCTTGGGCCAAAAGGTTCTTGGAACTCATCTACTGGTGAGCAGACTTCGAAACATGTTCATGATTGTTCGATTTTTCCTTTCCGCCACTCTATTTTGCTGAAGAGCGTAGGTTATAGTGACTTGACAATGTATCCCATTAGTTGCATAGAACTCAATAAGCTCGATAAATGTGAAATCCTCACCTCTATCAGCTCGCAAATCCTGGATACTAATGTCAGCTTGTCAAGTTCTTTCTTAACCTTTGTTTTGAAAAGCTTGAATATTCTAAAAGCATCTGACTTCTTTGTTAAGAAAAAGACCAATAAATTTGGCTAAAGTCATCAATAAAAGTTAAAAGATACCTCTTATAACTGTTGGAGATAGGAGAAATTAGCTTATATATGTCCGAATGAAAAAGCTGAAATGGTTAATATATTCTTCACATACTTTCTCACGGAAAGAAACTTATATGTTGTTTTCCCATAACATAATCTTTGCATAGCAAGCTAGAACATTGCAGCTGTGGTAACCTATAAACCATCTATTTTTTCTGTAAAGTTTTGAGGCCTTCAAAACTTAATGGTCATACCGACAGTGCTAGAGATAATCCAGATGTTATGTTAGAGTGAGAAAATAATGTTGGTCTTGAAGTTGAATCTTGGTAAAAAGGATAAACATCCTATTAAGAGAAATGATTGTTTCGATAATAAAACCTCTCTCTAAGTGGTACACCTTACACTTGTTATATCAAAATAAAATTACCAAACATTTCTCTTGTAGCTGCCCAATGCATAAGATATTGTTTTTCAATTTAGAAATATAAAATAACTCTATAATAACTTATGAAACATGATTAACTTAGAGATGAATATGATATTTTCCCATTTCACCAATGTTGGAGTTGTCGCCCAGCTTTACGGATTTATGAAAGTTCTCATCTAGTTATGAAAAGAATTCATTTTGTATGCAGATATGGTTATAACATCTCGAGTCTAAAAACCATGTCATTTCATCAGGTGTTTTATCGACATGAGTCATAAGAAGCAACTCCTTCATGTCTTTATCAACTTTAAGAGTATCATGTTTTGAAAAATAGCCTTTTAACTCTTTCTTATGTCCTACCATATTCGTAACATCAATATATATCATGAACAACAGTGATTTAGTGGTTTCAGTGTAATGGGCTTATGACTCATTTTCCTTGCCTTTCTTTGGACATGCAAACTGAAAATGGCCTGGTTCATGACAATAAAAACATTCAACAAATGATTTATCAAAACCTTGTCTCTCACGCCCTTATCCCCTACCTCGAAAGGCACCTCCACCACAACCTGATTTGCCAACACTGTTGTCATGAGTATCTTTAATGCTTGCTCTTCCATAATATGTCCTTGCATGTGTTGTTCATGAACCAATAGGCTACTTTGCAATTAATCAATGGAAATAGTTTCCAAGTCTTTTCAATATAACGTAAGATCTTTTCAATAACAATAACATCAGTCATTGTTTCACCATGAATGCACATTTCATTTGCAATGATGAGAGTACAAGAAAAGTAGTTAGAGATGGTCTCACCTTCCTTTATATGAAGGATTTCAAAATCCTTGCGAATGGCCTACAGTTGTACACGTTTGACCCTTGCATTCCCTTGAAACTTTTTCTTCACAGAATCTCAGATTCCCTTCAAAGTCTCTTTGTCCAAGATAGTTTTAAGGATTGAATGATTAATGACATGAAAAAGATAATTCTTTTCTCATTAGCCTTTCAATCTTTAATATGCCACCCTTTTTTTTGTTCATCTGAGAGATCAACATCCTTTGTTGTGATATAAATTCCACTCTTAACTACATACCAGTATTCTTTAGAGCGAAGAAAATTCTCCATCTGCATGCTCAAATAATCATAGTGCCCAACAAATCATGGAATTGCTGGTTGAACAAAACTGCTTTTAGTTGTCATCTTTAGCTTCGACTACAAAATTTGAAAAACTTTGGCACATGTCCAAAAAAGCTCTGATACCAAATATTGAAAGTATTGTTTTAGGAGAAAAGCTTATATTATTTAATATGCAAGGTGGCTTTATATATAGCCATACATAAGGTAACAAAATATCGAATACAATGTTATTCCATATAAACATGGGTCATGTCAAAAAAAAAAAAGATGGCGTCCAGATCTCCAGGGATTATCAATTACAGAAAGCTAAAATACTAAGTCAATACCTAAAGTTTGGTAACATCTGTCACTCTAAATTCAAAATTCTATTTTCATTTTCTTCAAAAACCAAAAGGGAAAATGCATGACATCGTTCACTTTCTCTTTTTAAGCTGCTTGATGTTATTATTGTTAAAAATAAAAGGTTGAGATTGGTTCATGTTTCTATTTGTTATTATTTCTTATTTTCTCTTTAATATCAATTATCAAGTTGTTGTTATCATGTACGGAGTAGAGGGGAGAAAAGGAATGATAGTATTTTGGGTGATCAATTTGAATAAGAGGTAAAGATAGTTTGGGTATTTTGCATTAAAAAAAAATGTTTGATGCACATGATTCGGGTATAGTTTGAATAAGCCCAGCAGTTGAATAAAGAGATACACTGCAAGATATGGTATGCCCCACAATTGATTCTTATTGTTAAATCACCAGGCAATTAATATGACCAAGACATGGAAACAGAGCACAAGCTTCCCATGATTCTCTGACAAAGAGTTATTGTTTCATATGAAAGCTCATTACACCGAAGGCGCAGAACTCAGGGAAAAAACACTATAAAGCTATATCAGCAATGAAAAGTCCTTAATGGATTTTTCGTTGCTAATTAAATATGTATTGAATTTTAGTTTTATTGTAATGAATTAGACAGTTGCTCCTCGATCATCTTATTTGATTGGATGAAAAATCAAGAAATCATGATTGGGTTTTGTTCGTCTCTATCAAGTTGCTGAAATTTTCTAGTCTAAGCAGTAATTCTTGATATATAAAAAAAGATTTATGTGCTGCAATCTCCGACTAATGTATCGAAAATTCGAGAGCTAGCATTGAATATTAATAAATAATAGCATGGAATGTTAAACATGTAGTGTTTCTAAGAAAGAGTGCATGAATGACCCAAACTCCAAGAAACTCTCTATACAAGCTAGCTGACGTTTTCTTTTGATGCCCCGTTCGCCTTCCATAGCTTTATTTGGAGTGATTTCTGCATCTGAAATATTGCGGATATATGTTCTTTTTTTCTTTTTGTTTTGATCCCTCTTTGTTACACTTGTATCATGTGTTGATTTATTATTTTTAGCATATTAATTTCATTATTGACTCGGGTTTGAACCTTGCTTACCATGCGCTCATTGACAAATTCGTTCACAAGGAGCACTTAACCAAGACAAAAGACAATATTCTACAGCACGAGAGCTGAAAGTTGACATTGTTGATTTCAACCCCCCTTGTGTCGAGAATAAGAATTTCAGGAGTTATTTAACTTACGATAGTTCTAATAAACGTGGGATTGATTCTAGTTAGTTGTAAAATCAAAATTGTATCCATGGAACTAGGAATTCTAATCTGGGAGAGCCGAAATAGAGGAAAAAAACTTCACGGGGAGCTAAAATTTTGTATTTTTATTGAACGAGAAGGATGGAAAAAGGCACCTATTAATTAATAATCAACCATATATCGGGACATGAATGCGTAGATCGAAGGCAATAAGGTCTTATAAAGAGCAGGAGTGGAGAAACCTAAATGGGTTTGGTTTGTTGTGCAATCAAGCACGAGATAAAATGGAGGAATCTGTGCCCACTAGCTAGGATGAGGATGAGAATTGGAGGGCGCCAGGTCGGTCTGTCTACCCTCACTACCTTCTCTCTCTCTCTCTCACTGCCAGGACCAGCACACAATTTAATCAATGGCACCCAAGTCAAAACTCAAAACCTAACTTGAACATACCCTTTCTCTAGTAGCAACTGGCCTGTAGAAAAAATAAAAGAAACCCCAAAAATAACCATAATGATGCATGTGACTTGAAAGTAAAAAAAGGGAGGAAAAAAATCATCTTAAGCTGATTGCTAACTCCCTAATGTATAGAGAAAACCCAAGAATGATGAGAAGGACAGAGCTCACATGAGCCGAACCAGATCATCCATGGGCCCATACGCACAAATCCTCTCTCAATCCTCAATCCTCAATCCTCGAATCCTCATGGGTCTTTCTTTAATAGCAGAAAGAAGCGAGAAAATATTTGTGGTTCGTTGCTTGTAGAGAGAGAAGATTTTAGGAAACTATAATTGGGCAGCAAAAACCCTCATACAACACCTCTCTCTCTGATGTAGCTAGGTCAACCACATGATGAACAGCTTGCCTTCTTTCTTTCTAATATTGAATTACCGTATGGCTTGTCTTGTTTAGGGTTTTGAGTGTTTTGTTTTTATATTTTATTTTTAGTCAAAGAAGAAGGCACCGACTCTTTGGTTTGTATTGAGCTAGATGATTGCTCCCCCTTTGCTTCTCTTCTTTGTGGCCTCACAGATTTTGAAAGAGAAAATCTTCTAAACAAGAAACCAAATCCTCTAGAGCAGGTGAGGTTAGGCCTTGTTTGTGCTCAATATTTCGCTAAAAAGTCGTAACCCCACTTTCTTCTTCTTCTTTTCTTTCTTTCTCCTCAATCATCATTTCTATTTTGGTTGTTGGATTTCAATTCTTCAAGATCTACTGTGATCATAAGAAGCTCTTAGTGGGTCATCATGAACTTCGTTGAAGGAGAAAGAGGGGATTTTGATAAAGAAGAACAAGGAGAAGAGAAACAGGAAGGAGAGGAAGCTGTGAAGACAAGTAAGCTCCTCTTTTCTTCTCCTTGTACATCATCTTCTTCTACCAAGTACACAAATTTTCTTCCTGAGCACCACAACATGTGGCCTGGTTCATTTGATCAGTCACAACAAGATAGCAAAACCCAAGAACCATCTCTCAATTTTGATAAGAAGCTAGAGCTCAAGGAATTATCACTGGGAAATAACAATGAAACTGAGAGAACTAGTGCCGGTGCTGTTGTTGGTGCTAGAGAGTCTATTGAGAGAGAGCACATGTTTGACAAAGTAGTGACCCCAAGTGATGTAGGCAAGCTAAACCGTCTTGTTATACCAAAGCAACACGCTGAGAGGTACTTCCCTCTTGATTCTTCATCGAATGAAAAAGGCCTCCTCTTGAACTTTGAAGACCGGAACGGCAAGCCATGGCGGTTCCGGTACTCTTATTGGAACAGTAGTCAAAGCTATGTAATGACCAAAGGTTGGAGCCGGTTTGTAAAAGAAAAAAGGCTTGATGCAGGCGATATTGTGTCGTTCCAACGCGGTGTTGGTGAGTCAGGCAAGCATCGTCTGTTCATAGACTGGAGACGCAGGCCTAATGCACCAGATCCAACAACATTCTCACATTTAGAGCTCCAAAATCAGCAACACTATCCACAGTCAGTGCGGTGGGGCAGGCTGTACTCAATGCCCCAATCTAATTTATCCATGCAGCAACCTCAATTGCGACATTTGAATTACAGCATTCATCCTTATCAACAACAGCAACATCAGAATCGTAATCATCAGAATCATTATCATCAACCGTCTACGATTAGTTATGGCAATTCAGCGCAGTATTACTTAAGGCCACCAGAGACACTTCAGATTGGGGCAATGCATCAACAAGCTGGAGGAAGTCATGTCCCACTGGTGATAGATTCAGTGCCAGTTGTTCATGGTAAAACTGCGGGGAAGCGGCTCAGGTTGTTTGGTGTAAACATGGATTGTCCTACACAGGATGATGGTCAGTCATCTTCGATCACAATGACACATGGCACAATGGGTTCATTCTCTTCTCATTTGGCTTCATCTTCTCTCCCTCCTCCTCTCCAATTAAGGGCACCAACTAGTGCCCCAATGCAAGCTGAGTTTTCGAAGAAAGGAAAGAATTCCTTATCTTTTGATCTGGATCTTTAATCACATATGAAGATACCATTTCTTCTGTTCCTTCACATCTGATTTCTCAATATGGGTACTAGATTTAGGTAAGAGGCTTTCAAGAAATTTTCAAGTTTAGCCTTTTTTGAGTTTCTTTTTGTTGATTGTTTAAATATTGTCAGCAAATTAAAAAGATGAGGTTTTGGGTATATTGTGAAGATCAAAAGATGGAAGAGTGGTGCAAGAAATGTGGAGTTTGAAACACGCTTTCAATTGTGTATAATGCATATATACAGATAAATATCAGAATATTTCCATCGATGTTTTTCTTTTAGTGACTGGTAGCTTAACTTATTGCAATATATTGACTCTACACATGAAATGGACTCTCCCCAGTTTGTTTGGGTTAATTTCTGTTCCCTCTTTAGCCATCAACTTCAAGCTTACTCTCTCTCTTGATGACAGCATTTTATGGTACATTGCTAGAGAAAGGATATAAAGTGGAAACTTCTTTCCTAGTTTCTCTCTTTCTTTTCTTTTTCTTTTTTGTTTTGTTTGTATTACCTCATTGGGTTAATATTCTTGGTGATGCTTAGTTGAGTTGGATTGCAGGTTCTGCGCAGAAAGTTTTCAGCAGCTGTAAAAGTTAGCTTCTGTATTCTTACTCTTTTTTTACTTTATTTATTTTTTAATCAATCTCTCTACATCTTAAAAACTACTACTAGCATTGTTACATTTCTTTCTCCGCAACACGATGTTTCTTTTACAGCCACCTTCTTGTCTGGATTGCTGCAAACACAAACAAAAACTGCTTTTGTGTTGAAAGAGATTTATCAATAAGGTATCGTGATACCACCGAATCTTTTTAAGCGGTCAAGTGCTTCGTTTAATGTCTTTTGAAGCCCATTTTGCGTATGGAAATCTGAGGTTAAAGAGAGCACTGTATTCTGTGTGTTTCAGTTTTTATATGATGGTTACATTGTATATTTTATGGTTCTTAGTTTAGAATCTAGCTCGCTCTAACATTGCTTGCATTGGCTCTATCCTTTGTAACTTTAGCGGTAGAAAAATTAATGGGATGGTCTTCAGCAACTTTATGTTTTTGTTATTGCAAAATCCGACAAGCATTAATTCTTTCTTAATTCCTTGGTTTGATCTTGAAAGTCTAAAATTAACTACTGTAGTGATTCTATAATCATTCTATATACGAATTCTCAATCACGAAAGAGTTATGAATCCTTGCTTCTCGTTGAAATTCTGGATTTTTCTTTTTAGTTTTTCCAAGCACTATATCTAATTTCTACTGATTACAATCGAAGCCTTGTTCGATTTGATTCGGAAATGATATATATATATACACACACATTGATCCCTTTTTATTTTTTTTTTTCATTTTGTGCGTGTGTGTCTGTGCAGATGATGAATATGGGATTCAATATGCACCCTTCTTTACATGATAGCATCTTCACAACCCATAACATTTTGTACTGAGCTTTGGCTCTGTCTGTGGTCAAGACTGCTGTCATTTCGAAGGTACAATTACTGCCTTCACGGATGGTTCCTGAAAGTTCCTTTTATGGTATGTGCACTGCCATCAAATCTTCTCCTAGTGCTTTGATGTTTTCGTTCAGACTTCAAAACCTAATAAATTAATTTCATCATGTTAGAGAGATCATATGTTCGGGAAGCTGCTAAAATATTCTGTTTCTAATGGCAGAAAAGATCATTAATTTGGGCATTGAGCTCAAGAGAGACCACGTTAAGACCCCTAAATCTTCCAAAATATTATAAATCTTTGGAATTGGTTCTTCAATTTATGGAAGTTTGATGGATAGCGTCTCTGTCAGAAACTCTGCAGTTTTTCACCTCATGTGGTCACTACAAAACACCTACCGGTCATAGAAGTAGAATCCAAAAAATCTTTGCAAACAAATCAACTCTCAATTAGGGAAGAAAATGACTGTAATTAATATAACAGAACAATGATAGTAATAATTAAGTACATTAAGAAGAAGTTAATTAGATCAATTCATGCACATGCATGATTGGAAGCCAAAACTATGTTTTGGTCGGAATACGTATACGTGTAGCTACAGACACTACATGTTCTTTCACATGTGATTACTGTTAGTAATTCGATGAGTACATGTAATTTATTATGTACATTGGTATACTTAATTTGGGAAGCATGACGTTATGGTCAAAGAGATTGTTGTGCCTAAGATATTGTTTGAAGCCGCAAAACTGATCATCCATTGATTTGGACAACTGAGTCACGACTTCAATTAAAGTAGTTGGAGCTTTGATAATTTAGACAGTAAAACGGCCTCTTTTAGACAATTGTGGAGATTTTATCAACTTTTGGCTAATAAGAAGATAGCCAAAAAAGTAGAAGTAGAAGAAGAAGAAGAAGAAAAGCCATTAAAGCACGGCTGCTGCAACGAAAAAAAAACGCGATTGAGGCCATTGACTATGGATCCATTATATGGAACCAACTGTTTTTCACTAAAAGAAAACAGAAGACATTCATCGAATCAAATTTAACCAGTTGATTAGCAATAGTATTCGATAAGTACTGTATGTTCAATGTAAAATTGCTCCATAAAGCTATATAATTACACATTTCTTCTTCTTCTTCAGACCAACGATGTTTTTGTATGTATGAGAGTCCATTCGCTTTGCATGGTAAAAATACCTTTGGGAATTGGTGATAAAATTAGTTGAATGTTTTCCCAATTAGAAAATAGTACTGTCCACGATTAGAGAGATAAATAACGAATTATAAGTTTTTCATTATGAAATGCAATAGGGGATTACAGATTCAAATTCGAATATATCACAGAAAGTGAAGATTTATGATGGGATATGATATCAACCAAATCCTGAGCAGATATATACTTTATGCTTCTTCCATCAGAATCATGTGAACAAATCTAGCTGATATATTATCTTAGTCATATTTTAAGTAAGCTATCCACATCCAGACTAATGTAATCACAGATATATATATATTCTTTCTTGTGATCAGCCCTCAAATTCAAACCTCAGATGATTAGTGGGGAGGAAATCCACTAACCACCAGATTCCAAAGTGTCTTATGATTTGTAGCAAAATTAATGTATATGTTGTTGATGTGTTAATTTTAGTGCAGGTAGAGGAAGGCATTCATGGTAACCATATATGTCATCATTTTTATGTTTTCACAGTTTGTTAAATTCATATTATCAGTTGCTTGCACAATGGGATTATGTTATTAAATAAGCCTTTCAATCTATCATTCCTTCTATATATGATCATCTTGTCGGTATGTGTTTTCTTAATTTAAGATGATACATCATTAATTGGTTCCTTCTTAATTAAGTTTGATTTGTGCAGCTAGCCCTAAACTGAATTACATGATCTTACACCGATCATCCTCGTGCTGCACGTATCAGAAATGCTCTATTATACATTTTGCATTCATAACAAAACCATGATATATATATTTTTTGAGGAATAGAATTGGCATGTACAATTTCCCTCCCAGCTAGCTAACCTACTGTAAGAAATTGCTGAGAAGTTCCTTTTATATCCGGATCGGTGGTTTAATTTCGAGATATATTCTTAATTTAAGTTTCTTCTACAGTTTGATTATGAGAATGCAATCGCCGAGTTCGAAGGCAAGCTCTAGCTAGCTAGGATGTGTACCCGTTAGGGGGTTGCAACTGATCAATCTTTGCAATATGAGCCAAGAGCTAGCAAGCCAAGCTTTCTGATGTAAACAGCTGACCACTGCTGCTTGTAATAGCACATGTATCAGAGTACTTTCAAAAGAAACGGACGGCATATACGTGCCACCCACTTGTATTTCTTGGGTACTATTTACCTAATTTGGCCTCAAACCTGTACACTTGTTTCTTTATATATGCTTTTATTCGGCTTTCCTGATCGAAGCAACGTTACATTGAAAATAATCTCGAATCAATGCAGAATATTATATTATCTCATGTTGGGAATTGTGCCACTATATTTATGTGTGTGTGTGTGTGTATATATAGGAATCATGCCACTACCTAGCCAGTTTTCAAGGGCAAGCTTTGAGATATAGATAAAATTCCATACTGTTGATGAACAGAAATAGCAGCTAAAGAACAACTATAAATGGTGAAAACAGGCACATAGAGGTGCACTGTTGATTTCCCTTTGTCTATGTCCCCGGCCTGATCTTGTAGATATGCTTCAAAGATGCCGAGCTAGAGTCTACAGTACCATGCATTTATAATTGAGAGAAAACCCAGAACAGCCTGCATGCTTACCCATCTTAATTACCATTGATGCACAATTCCTGCAACTGTATAGTTAGCTCGATCTTGAGAGAACGAGGCTATGGGATGGTGCACACAACACGGACCAAATTCAATACGTCTTGGTGGTGTGGGACATGTACATTCACAGCTTGCACTTAATTAATATTGCTCCATACAAGTATTCTCAAAATAAATAATAAAATGAAAATGAAAAAAGAGAGCTACCGCATACAATTCAGTAATGGCGGGGTGCATGATATATTAAAAGCTAAATAATCACTACATCTGATAAAGCTAATGAATGGAGGATGCTGGGAGATGTATTGGGGCAATAAACATGTGTATATATATATATATAGTCGTAAGAAAGCACCATGGGCACAATTATATACTGACATAAAGATTCATCAGCAACTTGGTCCAATTATTGTCGTAAGAGATTCATTGATTTCTCTCACAAGATTCCTATGCTCAAAGTCTTGAAATTGAAGTCCCCTCCCGGCCTATAAAGACAGTATATGTAGGTTAGGTTTAATAGGCATAATTGATGATGATAAAGAAGCTACATGTGTGAGCCATAGCTGGTACAAAGGAAAGCAAAAGAGATTAAAGTTGCTTCACTGTTTAGTCCTTTGTTTTTTTCCCAGTCTCAAAATTAGGAACGGGGTTGATGTACAGCACTGGTATACGTGTAGCTAAACCTGCATGGACCACGTTCTTGTTTCTGTGCATTTAATGCATCAAGGACCGCATGCCCTTCCCTCCTATTGCTTTCTCCTTTCTCTGGTTCACCTCTCTTCCTGTGCTTTAACTTCTTTAATACGAAAATAACTTGAGAGAATGATCAGAAGCCATTGGGTTGTGCTAGCTAAATTGATGGGTTCTCGTCTTCATCGATTCACTGTAATCATTTTTTAAGACTCTGCACGTAGTTGTTGCTGGTCGCTGTGCATATATACAATATACTAGCGCTAAAATCACAGTAAGATCATGCCACCATTTCTTCTTCATCTTACTCTCTTGAGACCATCGATCGACCACCCACCCATTTGATGGAGTACATGTAATCCTATTAATGGCTTGTAATCTTTTATTATTGAGATTAGAGCACATCATAAGACAAGCCATCTGAACAAGGAGTCCAGTCCAAGAGCAGCTAGCGTCGATGGAGGATGGATTGGACCTGGCTGTCTGTAGCATATATGGCGAGTAATTATAAGCAGTACGTTTCTGTAGCTTATCAAAATCGAATATATTAGAACAAAATATATAGTGTATGGGATCCGATAAATAATTAAACCATTCTTTTAAACCCTGTTTTGTTTTTCGTAAAAATATTATTTTTTTATTTAAAAATTAAATTTTTAGTGTTTTTATATGGTTTTAATATACGTTAATGTTAAAAATAAATTAAAAAAAATTAAAAAAAAATTAATATATTTCTAAAAAAATAAAAAGTAATAAACTTAAAAGCATGTAGCTCATTAAAAAGTGTTAGCATGAAGGTATTAAAAAAAAAAAAAAAGCAAAAGTATTCGTTGGAGGTAGAAAACGACAGGGTCAGAGTAGTTCGAATTTCAAGCCATCAATTACTCCGACAACGCCCGAAACAGACACAGAGTGATCCGAGGCACCAAGAATCTGTCCTAACTTCCAATCCTTTTTTAGCTATGTCGATCGAGGGTATAATTATGCTTGCATGGCATGAGTGTTGTAATTCCTAGGCGTTCTTAATAAAATTAATTAGTCTGCTATCGATTTGAAACGCTTTTGAAAAAGGTCTTGAGAGAAAATCTTAGGCTCGGTTCTAGCCTTGACCCAAGAGCCTAACAAAATTCTTGACACAACTCATCAACGTACGGCTCTTCTAGTTAGGAGATGGAGGGCGTCTCTCTCTCTCTCCCTGTATATGCAAACTCTTGATTACAGAAGGATGGTGAGGTGAGAACTTGCATTGACAACGTTAGAATAATGATACAAAAATCAAATAATAAAAAAACCTTAATTTATTTTTTGTTGTTTTAATTTTAGAAATGTTCTTCTACAAAGATATTAAAAAGTTGATTTCCCATAAAAATAGAGAAAAAGATCATTTTTAAACTTTTGTTTTAGTTTTAAGTAATAAAACACGAACAGAACATAACTCTCTTTTTTTTTTACCAAGGAATTTGAAAATCAAATTTCAGCTACTGAGTCTCTAGAAATTTGAATAAGGCACATGTATCTCCTTTCTAGCTCAAAAAATTAATTATCAATTTAGAATGGAATATGCTTACGATCATGAATGGTTAAAATTTTGGAAATAATTTTTTGTCATTAACCAAAAAAAATGCAATCATCCATAAGAAAGATATTCGCTTTCAGAAAATTCAAGGTCCATATTAGACCCATTTTATTTGGGCTTATGCCCCAAATAGATAAAGGTTGGAAGAGAACACACACAAAATATATACATAACAAAGGGGGGGATATATATATATATATATATATATATATATATATATATAAAGAGGGGAAAGTTGCAGAAAGCATGCAACTCAGGGAGCGAGAGAGTAGTTAAAAAAGATGGAGCATAGATGTGTAGAGTGTGGATTCCCGATAGAAACTCTTTTCGTCCAATACTCACCAGGCAACATTCGACTCATGAGATGTGTAAATCTCTCTCTTTCTCGTTTATAAATTTTATTTTCCATTTTAAATTTCCCAACTTTAACTTTTTTTTTAAGAAAAAATATGTTCCTGTTGCAGGCGAATTGCGAAGCAGTTGCAGACGAGTACATCGAATGTGAATTCATGGTGAAATTCTTATACCCTTTTGATTCTTGACTTGCTATTGATTGTTTTTTATCATTTCTTTTTTGGTTCCCTTAGTGAAGATTTAGATTTTGGTTATTTTCTTTGAATACTTAATTACTCCTTTAAACTTGTGGTACGAAATGGTGTTGTATGCCTTAATGATCAAAGATAGAAGTCTTCTTTTGAAAAGAAACGAGGGAGAGTGGGGTTCTTCCATGAGCTTTTCTTCAATTGTTTTGACATTCCAAGAGGTTAGCAATGATGGTGGGAATTGAACATAAATTTCAGTTTTAAAGTTGGAGTTGGATTATATGTGCTGCTTGAAAAGTGGGTTTAGTATTTTCTTCTGCAGATACTCGTGGATGTCTTTGTTGGAAACTTTATGTTTATCTGTGTTTTTCTTCTTTCAATGAGGCTGTTGCTAAACACATCGATTCAAATCTCCAGTTAAACTTTTGCTTCAGTATCAAGCTGTTTATTTCTTTAATATACTTCTTGGACTTGCAATATTATGGGTGGGAGGCCCTAATAGCAATTGCCATGTGTGCTGCTCCTTGTTTTTTTGGTTCAAGCTCATAATGGAGATTGCCTGGGGGGGGGGGGGGGGGGGGGGGGGTTTTTAAATAAAAAATTAAATATAAATAAAAAAATTGTTTATTTTTTTAATAAATATTATGTG
>Ga0325402_1000760_pt1 | contig 24267 bp, 17 predicted proteins | sample PopdelMetagenome_22_FD_207212 | JGI IMG/M metagenome (GOLD analysis project Ga0325402, IMG submission 207212) | Populus deltoides microbial communities from Bellville, Georgia, United States - Xylem-PdKOR-R3 | ecosystem: Host-associated > Plants > Phyllosphere > Stem > Wood/Secondary xylem...
AAAAAAAAAATTATGGAGATCAATTTTTATTAAATCAAATGTTGAAAGATGAGATGAAAATTATTAAAAAAAAAACCAAAGTCAACCTGTGTTAACCTTCAAAACTTATGACCTTAATCATAAGCACGAGACTAACTTCATAGAATACAAACTTTAAAAAATAACGAAGCAAAATTCCAAATCATCAAAATACTAAGCAAACTCCATAGAATACAAGCTTTAAAACATAACGAAGCAAAATTCCAAATCATCAAAATACTAAGGAATGAAATTAAAAATAAAAAAGATACAAAACAAAAGAAATAACAATTAAAATAATGATAACTAAATTTGATATCAAAATAATTTGAAATCAAATGTGAAGGGATGAAATTAAAAATAAAATTCAATTAGAATAAGGATCAAAACTAAAATAAAAATTGAATGAAACTAAGTGATGAGGGGGACAATTGAAGGGGAAAAAATAAAACAAATATCAATCAAAAGAATAAGGACCAAATTAAAAACAAAAAAATAAATTAAATGACACCTTTATATTTTGGAAAAGTGAAGAGAGAAGAAAAAGTCAATTGAAGCCCAACTATTGCGCCGCCTTGCACACACGCGACACCAATAGAAAAAGGATGACAAGACGCTTTCAACGCTATCTTGAAAGACAATGTTTGGAGGTGGGGCGACGCTACACGTGCCATTAACTTTTTTTATAATATTTATATTGTTTAAAAGATCAAGTTTCCCCTTTGTCAACTTATTTATTACAAAAAAAATCAAAATGAAAAAAACAAAAAAAAAACCCTTGATATAAGTTCAACAAATTTTACTTGTATAAGTAATACAATTTTTATACCGTGTATTTAAAACGTTTAAATACCAAATTAGCTTTGTACAACCTTTTAAATATTTTGTTTTTAAAGCAACTTAGTATTCGAAAGGTAAAAAGATCGAATTGTCTCAAATGAATCTTGTAATAACTAATAAACTAATATGAAAGGACCATTCTAAACCCAATATTTATTGATTTTTCTAAAAGGATAAAATAATAATTATATTATTGCAGTGAATATTAATCGTATTTAGGTGCATAGTGAGTTCTCCATGCATTTTAGTTTTTTTTTTTTTTAATATAATCATTCTCTTTTATGTTTTATTAATTTGTGTTAATGATCAAACACAGTGTACCCTCCACATGGAAACACAAATCTAAGCACATGCTATGTTGAATCAAAATTTGATTGAATCAATCATGTGAAGCACTTGTTAGATCTGTTCACAAAATTTCTGTGCAGTACTTCTCAGCAAAAACTCTTTTGACATGGAATTGTCCTCGTCCTATATCCAAAGCAACACTACATTTCCTACCTCGTTTTGACTTTAGACCTTAAAGATCACTGTGGGGTTCATATCACTGTCTGCTGATCACAACGAAGAATGAGAACTTCAAATTCATGCGTGCTTTTCTGATCAAGGTTTCGAGTGCTTGATTTCTTTTTCCCAATATTTGAATGAATGGATGGATTCCTAGTCTTATTTATTGTCCAGATATCTTGAGATCAGCCTTCACAGGCCGAAACTAAATCTTTTTTTTCTGTTCTTAAACTGCAGCATTCTATAGAAGTTCAGTTTTGTTCAAATGGAAACCTGAAAGGTAGACCTAATTTTGGAGACCTGAGAGGAGAGTGTTGACCTAATTCTGGAGTGTATTGATCACAGTAGGACAACTCAAATGAATCAAATAAATAAAAGAGTTTATCACTGTGGAATGATTGGATGGATTTTATCTGTATGATCAAGCTAAGCAACACTGCCAAGCCAAGTGCCTCGACATCTAAAATTTATGCGCTTTAATCATCTCTGTAGGTGGGTGTGATATCACATTACATGCACTAACCAAAAAGTGTGATCGACCACCGGTTTCTCTTTTTATAAAAAAAACCCCACAGAGTGATTTTTGTACTAGCTAACCATCCTAGTTGACGACGGTGGTTGGTTAAAATGATTTGATGTTTGTTTTTTTATAGGTGTTTAAATTTTTATTTTTTTTGTTTAAAATAATTTTTTTTATATTTTTGAATCGTTTTGATGTGTCGATCTTAAAAATAATTTTTTAAAAATAAAAAAACTTTATTTGAATACATTTTTAGGTAAAAAATACTTTAAATCATCATCATTATCAAAAATTTCAAACACATCCTAAATAAAATCTCGAGTACGAGCCTTGTAAATGAAGCACATCATTATTGAGGGAGTTTTATCTCTTAATAGGTCGGTTCGGTTTAATAAATTTTAAAATAGCAGGGTTCAGACAAAAAAAAATTAAAATTAAAAATGTAACCATCCTAGCTATATTGGAACTTAAGCACCAGGGCCAGTCCAATGGTGTTAGGCTACATATCAACATTAGAGGTGTCTGGATCTCGAGAGTTGACACGTAAAAGATGGCATTATTTTCGAAACAGCTGCTCTGACAAGTTTTTTCACCAATGTAATGAGAAATCTAATGTTAAGTAGGCATTCATTAAGAGAAAATCAGACCGTATCCGAAAGGTTATGATGACAGGAAAGATTGAGTCTGAATGCAGCTATCTGGATTGTAATCGAAGCATGATAACTTGATGTTAACAGTGGCAACTTTTGAGAATTAATTGGCCCCCTACCGCATTAGAGGCAAGCTTAATCCAAAAGCCAGGGACCAGAAGAGTAATATCAAGAACCCAAAAGGCAGGAGCAACCATAATGCCCCCATGTGTTTGCAGCTCCCTCCCATGGCAGTACTGCAGTGGACGCGAAAAGAAAGTGTGCGTGCGTGTGAGAAGACCATACCATCTTCAATAATTAAAGAGGCCTTCACACAGCAGAGAGGATCAGAGGAAGTGCCCTTTTAGTATTTGATAAAGACTTGTTAACAAAAAAAACTTTAAAAACATAAAATGGCCTCCATTAGGTCTTCGAGCAGTATCTTCGTTTCTAAAAGCTTTTCAACAGGGAAGCCAGAAGAAGAAACTATGCATGGGTCATGGGCTTTTCTATCTTCGCCATGTTGGAGACAGGCAAAAGCTAGCCTCAGGGCCCACAGTTCTGACCTTAAAAAGTAAGGTTTAGATTAAGGGTTTCTTGTAATGGGTTACAGCGCATGGCCCACTAGCGCATTGCATGTTTGCTGCCATGATCGAGTGATCGCCTGCTCCACCTTACGTTCGAACCATGCTTATTAGTGTCAGAAGAAGCCTGCATGTAACACTCATCTGTTTATAAAATAATTACTCATGAGAATTAATTTAAAAAATAAATAAATAAATAAACTTGTGGGTTTGGATAGTTGGATCTAATTAAGATAATGAACGACTCGAATACATTAACAAAAACATGTGTTGCCCTATGCATTTACATTATATATTTTGTTTTTATTTTGATTATTAAACTTTTTCCTTAGACTATTTGATCCTTTTGTGTCTAGATTGAAGGCCAATTGCTTTCAATTTATTGATGATGGACATGATTGAAATTTAGAGGACCAATGTGAAGAAAACAAGGAATGTTGGTGGCAGTCTTAAAATTTACGAGAAAAGTTTACTTTAATCCTTTATTTTTTCAATTTTCTGCATGAATATATAAAATTTACAGGAAAGTAGGTGTACAGGCCTGGCTTGCTAGACCCTACAACACCTGATCTCTTTGCTTAAATATCATATTTATTTATCTTTTATTTTTATCAAAATAATTATCTTTTTATTTTATTATTTAATTGTACTAACATCTCTTTCTTAGTTTATTAGTTCATACATTTTAGTATTTATTGTGTTCAGCGTAAACATTATCTTTAAGTTATTGCATTAATAATCGTTTTTAAATATTTATTAATATATTAATTTTTATATATAATATCAACTTTTTAATTCATCATTCCACCTTTTGTTCTGGTGTAAAAAAGAGAGTTAAAAACACCTGCATATTTGTTTTTGTGGATAAAAAAGAAATTATCCGTCGATCATCTGACTAGTGGATGGCTAACCTTAGTGGAGATCAGGATGACAGTAGAAGTATGGAAACAAAGCTCCAAGCAGAAACAGATAAAGTCATCCGATTAGATCATGCTTTATCAATAATGTCATAGCTTTTCTTTCTTCTTCTATAATTATTTTATAAAAATCAAACAAGGAGGTACTGGGAACTGGCCACAACCAGAGGCATGGGGCTAAGCAAGGCATGTTCTTATCAAAAAGTACACGACGAACGATATTTTTTGAAAGAAAGCCATCAGGTTTCTGAATTTTTCCCTTGATCATATCTCCTTCTGGAAAATGGGAATGCCAGCTTGATCGATAGGTGCAAAATCCATCATGTGTCCTTTTGTCAGTTCACATGTCGAGCCTTGTCCAGATCCCAAAAAAGCCTTCACGTTGAGGATAAAGCAAGCCGTCATTCTGAACTGTAGACCTTCACCTTTTTTAGACTGGATTAAATCATATATTATCAGCAATCAGTCTATATATACACACCTTCGGAATTTGAAGGTGACTATTAAGGAAAACAAATCAATTTTCATTACTCAATATAGGTATATAAATCTTCAGTATTTAATTGAAAAACCTCAGTATTCTATTTCTCACATTTTTTACTAAAGCTTGCAACAAACGTAAATGGTAACATCATCATGATATTCCTCCTAAAAATGATCAGTTTACATGCATCAGATTAATTAGTTCTTATAGTTTAGAACTAGTTTTATAAAAGTTATGTTCGTAGCCAATATCTTCAAAAACTTTAATGCTAGTAAGATTCAAACTTGAAATATTGAAGGAAACAAACCCCTCAAACCCTTAGCTAAACACCGCTAGATCAACACCTCGAAGTTTAAGAAGAAATTGAAGTTGATGCTAGTAGAAACTATAGAAAGTAAAGCCAAACAACTCATTGATTTCTCTTTATTGCGGGGATCAAACTGTAGTTAAGAGTTGTAGTACCAATTAGATTGTACATAAAATGGACTTGGAATTCATATTTTAAAGAGAAGCTCCACGAAAACCAGAAAGCAAAGCCAAACAACTCTTTTATCACTGGTTTTCTTGAGGGTACAGAAACAAAACTAAAGCTGGGGCAGCTTGGCTTTTCTTGTTGTCTCAACTATCCTTCTCTATTTGGATTTTACTATGGCATCAGATGCCACAGCAGCCATACATCATTGGTGCAATAAACAAGAGTACTCTATCAGATTCAAGAGACTCAACTTGACAAGCTAGCTACTATATAATATGATAACTTGTTAAGAGAATCATAATTGATTTCCTTCACATTATACATTACTTCTTGATGGATAAAGTTCAGTTGTCAGTTCTTTCTGCAACCCATTTTTTTCCTTTTGATCCTGGTTCCTTGCACTGCTAGAGGACCAAATGCACTAGGCCTCAGCGGATAGCGATGCAGAAATAAATCTGTCACTGACAGGAGATGGCTATGATGTCTTCTCGCGAGCCAAGAGAGCTTCGGAGTTGCAATGCCCTGGCATTGTCTCTTGTGCTATTGCTATGGCCATTGCCACTAGAGACATGGTTAACTTGGTAAAACTATCCTCATTCTCCATGTATTTTTGCAAAAATATTTCCAATATATCCATTTACCAAGGCTTCAAGGGTGGATGGGATCCATCCTCAAGAGAACAAGCCATCCCTCAACTAATCTCACTCTACAAATCCAAAGGCGTATCTATTCTAGACATGATGGCCTTATCGGGTGGACACACGTTTCTCGCAGTGCAAGGAATTCATGCGAAGAATTTAATTATGGCTACAACAGCACATTCGACATAGACCAACAATGAACCAAGAACATGCACTGACCCTTCGTGGTCCTCGTCCTAAGAAACATCTTGATCCTACTGTGGTTGCCCTTAGTGATGTACCAACCCCATTTAACTCTTACAATGCTTATCAACAAAACCTTAAAAAAGTTCTTGGGTGGCTGGCAACTGACCAAATGTTGGGTTTGGACCTACTAACTCGAGTTCCTTTGTTGCAATCATGATAAAGTTGTATCAAATTGGAGTTAAGGCAGGGAGTGATGGCGAGGTTAGAAGACACTCTGACTCCTTCAATGATCAATTGCAAGAGTCACTCCTATCTTTCTTCTTGGAAGTTAAATAGGATATGTCAATTCACATTATGACATTCTTCTATGTTGTAAGATGTTTCTATTTTAATACAATCCCAATCTCCAAGTTCCGAGCAATGTTTCGTCCCATGATAGCTGGACGGGCAGGCTATTTGGATGGTATCCTGCATCCATTTGGCGAGAAATTATTTGGAAAAGACATATTAATTGAATTCCTCATCCATGTGTTGTATAAAAAAAATAGATGACAGCATCTCATCCCAAGATAAATTTACAGCACAAAAGTTGCCTGACTCGGCCTTCATGTGGACAGCCCCAACCCTTTTCGTTACACAAATGGCTAAACAAGTTTTTGCTGGCCTAGGTTTAAAGGAAGAGACTTAATAAAAAAAAAAATGTAACGCTCAACAACAAGCCCGTCTAGCTCAGTCGGTAGAGCGCAAGGCTCTTAACCTTGTGGTCGTGGGTTCGAGCCCCACGGTGGGCGTTTTGATTTTCATTTATCCTATACATAATTTTCATTTTAAAAACTCGAAGAACAAAGACACCTCTATTCAAGAGACAAAACAAGGCAATTCTTGACAATGCCATTTCTTGTGTCACTAAACTTTTATGTTTGTGTTTTTTTTTTTTTGCTTAATAAGAATATTTTTGTTTCTGTGATCAAAAAAGCGTTTTTTTTAAATTGTTTGAATTTTTTTTTATTTCAAATTATTTTTTTATAATTTTAGTGTGCTATATAAAAAATATATTTTTTTAATATATTTTTAAATAAAAAACATTTTAAAAAGTAATTAGAATTTTAAATTTGATTGGGATTGATATGCTCATTTTGGTTAAAGACAATACACTTCATTTCATCTCGAACTCATTTTCCACCCCTCATGACATAGAGATCAAATTGCTTGAAGCCAAAAGAAAGAAAGACCCAAAATTGGAAGTAGAATTATGATGAAAGGTAATGGGGAAAAGAGAGGCAAGTTGAGAGTTCTTACGAGGAAACTAGTCTTAGGTGCCCAACCTTCTGCTAGTATATAAACATTTTGATGTGAAGAGTATTTTGTCTTTTAAAACTTCCAAGTCACTATGGCTAAAGCCTTGTTTTTGGTTCTTCAATTTCTTTCCCAGGTTTGCCTAGGCCCCAACATACAATGCAAAGGATGGTCACATCTTTGATGTAGTTGCTTACAAGTTTTCAGAAGCTCCTGAGTCTGCTGCTGGCGCTCTACGAATCTTCTCCCAAGACTGCTTTGTTGAGGTTAGACTCCAATTTTCTGCTCATAATCTATTCAGTTTCTTTTCAGCTTTCCACTTTCAATCTTTGATAAATTTCAAGATTTATGTTAACATCATCTTTGGTTGTTTCATGGAGGGTTGTGATGCATCAGTGATCAAGCAACACTGTAAAATTAGAAAGGGATGCAGAAATAAACCTGTCTTAATCTGGAAATGTTTTTTACTTGCTATTTTTTTAGCCAAGAAAGCTGTTGAATCACATTGTCCAAGAGTGGTTACTTGTGCAGATGTCTTGGCAATTGTTACAAGAGACAGTTACAATGGTAAGAGCTAAGAAAATTACCTTAGGTTTGAAGTTTGTCTACAATCCTAACTCGATATTCGTGCACTACTCAGCTAAGAGCCCCTTGGGTTTGAAGTGCAAATGGGAAGAAGAGATGGGCCAGATGGCCTTGTCTCTGAGGCTTCAAGAGTGGCGGGAAACATTCTTCACGCGAATGACAGTCTCTCAAGTAACCTCACTCTTCCAATCCAAAGGGTTATCTATCCTCGACATGGAAGCCCACTCGGTCGGTGCCTCTCGCTGCTATGAGTTATGTCCAGAATTTATAGCTGCAGCCTGTCATTTGACGTTGACCCAAACATGAACCAAAACCATGCTAAAGAATTTCGTGAAACATTTCCTGAAGAGAATTTTGATCCAACTGTTCTTGCGCCGAATGATCCGACAGCATTAAATTAGACAACACCATTTAACATAGTCTTCAGAAGGGCTTTGGCTTGCTAGGAAGGGATCGGTTGGCTTCGGACCCAAGAACGCAGGTGTATGTGAATTTAATGGCCAACTATCAAGAGCTATTTTACAGTCACTTTATCACAGCCACGATCAGGTTAGGTATTACAGGGTTAAAACCGGGAACGAGGGAGAGATCAGGCAAGATTGTGGATCATTTAATAATAATAACAGTGTTTACTCTATTGCCAACAAGCAGACCATGTATGGGTTTGTTCTATAACTTTGGCATTAAATCCTATAACATAAATGACAGCAAGTGAATAATTTCAAATGAGCATATAAATAAAAATATCATTGTTTAAAGCATACGCAAGATTACAGACTTACAGTCTTGGTATAGGATCAAAGAACAAAAATTATCCCATTCCAATGAATTTGGAAATTTTAAATGGATTGACAACAAGAAATCAGCGTCAGCTTTACCACCTAATGCAGTAACGGCAAATTTAAGGTCATTGGGATGATCAGTTCAGCTTCAAAGAAGTTCCATCTCTCTTCAACAAAGCATCACTGGAACTTTTCTGAAGCTATCTTCATGAAGCAAGATGAGTGAACCAAATGAGTTCAACTGTTTGTGCAGACACCATAAGATTTCACTTCACAAAAGGAACCCCAGAAGGAGTTCGCAAAGCATATTCCTCATACTTCGACCCAAAAAACTGCCTCAAGAAAAACTCTTCGTACGGTATCCGTTGAGCAAAGAAGCGCCAGACAACAATTGCAAATCCAATTATTGATATGGGATTACATAACATTATCTGAGTGCCAACTGACCAGATTAAAAAACCAGTATATGATGGATGGCGAAAAAACCTATAGATTCCATGAGTAATCAAATTATGGTGCTCCTCATGATAAACCTTAATCAGATGCGTGAATGCTAGTCCAGCTGTTATAATCGCTAGTTTCCGAATAATCTCTCCAATTGTAACCATCACGAGACCTAAATTGCTTACCCACCAATATTCCTTCAACCCAGGAAATAAAGCAATCTCAACGACATATTCGAGCAATGAAAACATCATCGCAAACACATAAGCTTTGCTGATCAAAAGTGAACTAAGATTAACTTTTGATCTCCCGTGAATAGCAGCCGCTAAAACGTATTCAGAACCATGAAAAAAGAAAACAGCCAGAATCATCTGGGATAACTGTCTGCAAGCCGTATATCCAAAAATTTCTGTCATTTTGTTAGATCAAAGAGAGCCAATTTCAGTCCCTTGTGACACTCAAACTTGTCTCCACACTAATGTGCTAAAGGCAGTGACTGTAAAAATAACTTCAAACCTGAAAAGGGACAGCAGCTAGACATCATTAATCCTGAAACCTCAGGCTTCCTATCACCCAAAATTTGCTTCAACAATAACATCTTTCTCTGAAAAACAATAAAGGGCTTCTAAATTTGTTTCTAAATTTATCAAGATTTGATGGTTATTATCAACATAGTACAATCAAAGTCCCAGAAACAGAAAAGATTATACATTAAGGTATATCATATATTATACTAAACATATTACAATGATGGAAAAGTCGATTCCTTTAACCATATACACAACATAATTGATAAAGAAAAAGAAAACCCAGCATTAAAAACAGCTTGAAATCACACATGCCAAAAGGGTTATCAAGAGAATACTTAAATATTAGTTAGAGCCTTAAATGTACAAAAAGAACATCAAAGCTTGAATCTTTAAGAGTTTAAAGAGAGAGTTCTCACCTCTTGAAATTGATATCGAGTTCTGCTGGTTGGATTGAGAGAGAGAGGAGATGGGCGAGAGAGAGATTAATGTTTGATAACTCTTGATAAAAGTGAAACCATTTTAACAAGTTTTATGGAAAAAGAAAGAGGAATATTCTATTACTGAAAAAGGACTATATTTACTTCCGTTTCGTGAATTTGTGATGCTGTTGTTTAGAACTCCTAGATTTTTTGTTCCGCTACACTCGGGTCGAAATAGTCTTTTATAACTTAAAATAGATGTGAAGATATTCGTCAGTAAAAAATCTGATGTATACTGGAATTTTTTTTTTTGATATAATGATATATTAGAATTTTTTTTTTTAAATAATGAGATGATGATAAATTAGATTGATTTAAGCTAACTATATTTAAACCGTGAAATCATGATTTAATTATCAAATCGTGAGAATTTTATAAAATTTAAATTAAAATAAATTAGAAAGTTTAATTATAATAAAAAAATATTAAAAATAAAAAAAACATTAAATTAAAAAAACCCAAAAAATGATTCGAGTAAATATAAATAGATGGTTTATGCAATTCTATAAGTCGGACCAAATTGTTTCTAACATACAAAAAAAATGCCTAAGTAATATTAATGTTTTTCTAAAATAAAAAATTATGACTCATGTCAATGACCTCACTGGATCAAATAAGCCAAGTTAATTTAATAATATTATTAAAAAAATTAATGAAGAAAAAAATAAAAAAGCTTGAGATAATCAAGGCAATTTTAAAAATTAGTTAAAAATCCTATAGAAAACAAAAAAAATAAATAAGAAATAACGGAGACTAATTTCTAATTAAATCAAATTGAAGGATGAAACTTTAAAAAATGAGCTTAAAATAACCAAATATGACATATAAAAATCTTGAGGGGGATGAAATTGAAAACAAATTTTAATTCCATAATCTAATTAAAAAAAATAGCAATTAAAACAATATATACCAAATCTTAAGGAATAACAAATCCAAGGATTGCTGTAAAATTTTGCAAAGCCAGACATGAAATTTGAGGAGGAGAGAAAACAAAATAAAAAAAAATAAAAAGCCAATCACGACCAAATTGGAGAGAATCACACCACGCGTGTCATCTAGGGCGATAGTCTTTGTTGTGATGATTCATAAAATATCAAAGGATATTTTTTACCACAGTAAGCCACCGCATGCGCCACTCAAATACAGTGGGGCAGCTTATTCGCTGATGCATCTCACTCACATGCCAATAATTTTTTTTGTATTTATCAAAGGACCAGATTGCCCATAATATCAAATGAGTATTATGAAAAAACCATTATGAAATTATGAATAAACCCTTGAAGCCAATGTTAAGTTTTCTTTATGTTAAGGGCAATTTAGTCTATACACTGTTCATTGAAAAATAAATTTTTAAAAAGCCACCAAACCTATGACAATATATTTTTTTGTACTTTTAAGGGAAAAATAATAATTTAACTATTTTAAAAATTACAAAAAAATAGTGTTATCCCCAAACAATTTAAGAATGACAAATGAACCCATGAAAAAACTTATTTACACTTAAAAAAAAAATATTTGATTTTTTGCAGATGACAAAACTATAATTTTACTATTCTAATCCAAATTAAGTCACGAGACATAGTTTTTTATTTTTGTTAATTGTTAATTTGTTTCCTTATTTGTTTTTATATACAGAGACAGTTAATACAATTTATCTATTTTAAGAGTTTAGATTGTAAAATAAATAAAAGGCAAAAATCCTAATTTTTCTGGTGTTATCATCCATCTATTATTCAATTTCACAGTTGTTTTTGTTGTCTATTTCCCTGATGAGTGAACATACAAATCCGCTTCAAGGAAGAAAAAGAATAAGCAAAAGGGGAGAAAGAACTGAAATATTAATCACGTTGACCGGAAAAGAGGAGGAGGAAATGCTTCAAGATAAATAAGTGCTATTTGTTGGCATTCCATTTATATCACAGGAGTACAATTTCCAAAAGCCATAATGTAACCATACTAATTAGCTGCCAAGGTGCTAACCATACTAATTAGTCAGAACAAATTCATTATAATATGTCCTCAATTTCAACATTAAGGTCATTTATATAATTACCAATGACAAAGGAGAACCAATTAGTTTACTACTACATTTCCTCATCTTCTACAACAAATCTGATTCCTGGGAATCCCCAAAAAACATCAGGGCATCTGTTTGTGTAACAAAACAAAAATGAAGGACTGAACTAATGTAACGTGAGAACTAATCTCTTTACTCCAACATGACTGCATTTCTACCTTCAATGTCTCAAATGAATCGCTTCTGACCTGCAGTCACTTGGAAGTTATCTCTCTTCGATGTCTTGAACGGATCACCTCTGACCCAGTCACTTGGAAGCCACCAGATACTGCTGAATCATAGTTCCTGGGTCAAATGTTAAGCAATAGGAATTTTGGGTTCGCCTAGATTCACGAATGCCTCTGCACGGGCCATGCGTGCCATCGCCATGTTCCAAGATACAAGGTGGTCCATAAATGCATTGACATAATTCTCTCTGTCATTCTGTTCAAAGAATGCCCCGTGATCAATACAAGAAAAAAACTCATGATAGAGGAAAGAGGATGCCAAGTGATGGTGCATACCTTGTAGTCAAGATAGTAAGCATGCTGCAAGACATGCAAACAAAAGAGTTATAAACAGCTTAAAATGTTAGAACCATCAGTATGTGTGTTAGAAAGAGAGATTATAAACTTGCCTCCCACATATCCAAGTTGATGATAGGCTGCGAAAGGAAAAAAAAAGAAGATGACTAGTGCAATTAAAGATAAGAAAATCAAATATGTTAGGTCATAGAGATTGACATACAATGTCACCCCATACAATTGGCGTAACTGCATTCAGTGTTTTAACTACTTCTAGTCGTGGTTCTTCTCTCTTCACTGCAAACAAATTACACAAAGAGGGGGGGGGGGGGAATGGTTGGTAAAACAATAGATTGCCAAAAAAACAAAAAAAAAGAAGATCATAATGATAAGCAAAATGAACAAGTTTTGCTTTCTATCTGCTCCTTTCGCTGGAACAAACACAAACATCTAAAACAATTTTTTTAGTGTGTTTATATGTATATATGTAAGCATGTATGTATGTGTATGCAGATGCACATGTGTGCACGCACACACAATAAGTGGTTTTCTTTGGAATGTGATATGCTAAATAATACTCAGAACTGAAAGGAGCATAATACCTGGCAACAACCAAAATGAAATTTATGCTACATTGCTCACAAACTAATAACTATTCAGTACTCTGCTGCACGCTAAAATGCAAATAATTCAATTATGTTGAAGTAAAGTAAGAAGAGAACAATTTTGGTGCATTCCTCTCATCCCCTTGTATCATCAGAATTCCTCTTCAGGTAGCCTTTCAAGGAAATGGAAGGTTTCAAGTCGAAACATGAATGCAGAACATCTCTCAAATGTTGAATTTTACACCACAAATTTTTTGATTTGATAAAAATCCAAATACCTTCTTGTTACCACTATGAAACTACTCTATCTTGAAGACAGTTTCAAAATGAGTGAATTCTAAATCAACTACTCCAAAAGATTCAATTCAAGGTTTAAAAGCAAATTAACTGAAGGAAGGACATACAGACAAGCCAAACCCAGCCAGAGCCAAATAGTGTAAGAGCTGTTTCTGCAAACTTGTTTCTAAAATTTGTAAAGGAACCAAAATCCTTTTCAATCTGCTCAAGCATGCCAAGTTCTGGCATGTCTCCTCCTCCTGGTTGCATAGATTCCCAAAAAAAATCATGATTCCAGACCTGCAATTGGAGGATCAGATGTTAGCTTTTAATTAGAGTCTTGCAAACCTTTTATTTTGGTAACAAGAATTGTGCTTGAAAATGAACCGAAGAAACTACATATGCATAGAATCAGCCAGAAGACAAGTTCAGGCTTCCAATCAAAATATGACTACACAAATAAGCAGCAAATTTATATCAGAACGCTACAGTAGAAAAAGAATCACCAAGGCACCCATTTTACGATCAAGACTCGTCATCCATAAAAAACAAATGACAAGTCTAGCTGGATGCTGACAATTAAATCTTTATTCTAAATGTTATGAACATTGCAAAAAATCTTAATTAAGGGAAAAAGGAGAACTTGTTTCAGTAATTTATTGTGAAAAAGACCAACAACACATTGTACACAAGCTTTTGTATAAGAAAATCAATATTAGAATACATTCAGAATTTTCCAAGAAATTAAACTCAAAAGGTTAGAGGTAATAACCTCAAATGACAAGTTCCGCCTATACTTTGAAGACTCTTCTAACCACAAGCTAGTATAGATAAATTCAGTTTCAATGATAAATCATTCACGAATTATGACAACACGCTACAAAACCTTGTACATTACCTGGGCAGCATTGTTGAAATCAGGCGAAGGGTTGCCATTGTTATATGTCACCTTGACAAGGTCATCCAGAGTATAGCCATAAAGTATATCACTTTTCGCTAATGCTTTATTCAATCCTTCCACATAGGCACCGTGATGTTCTTTCCAATGCACCTCTACTGACCTCTTACTCATATAAGGTTCTAAAGCATCCTAAAAGTTAAAAAAGAAAAAAAGAAAAAAAAGAAAGAATTCACACAATCCATTTCTTATCCAAAAAAAGTTCTTACTTATCTAATTCAATCCCCATTTCTCCAAAAAACATATAAAATAAGCAAAAACCGTTCCTTTTGAATTGAAACTCTCAAGTTGAAGGAGAAAAAAGATCACTGACAAGTTTATAAGGAGGGGTCTTCAAGGCATAGTAAGAGACAACTCTTGAAGCTCTTTGGCACCCATTAAAATGTTTCTTTTTCTGCTTAAACTGAAAAGAAAAAGATCCAAAAGGGCATTCATGAGTGAAGTAATTGAACACAGAACAAGCAAACCATATTAGTTTGTGGAAAAGAAACAAGAACAGAGCAACAAACCAAAGTAGGGAGTTGCTTGTAAGGAGGAGTCTTGAATTGGCAAGCAAAGCTGCCCGTCACTGGAACTTGACAAGATGGAGAAGAAGAGAAAAGATTATAACTAAAACAACCCATCTTTGTTGTGCAATCCACTCTTCCTTGCCCTGTTGTTTTTGAACAATTTTTTACTTGGTACAGTGATGCAAGTGTTGGATTGAACTGGTTTGAGTAAAAGATTTCATGGCTTTAGGTTTGGTTCTTTTGGGCTCATTTATTGTTTGGTTTTTGTTTTTTGTGACTTTGTAGCCCAGGGCCCATTTAAGTCAAAAGATCTCAATTTTCAAAATTGCCCTATTTATTTCCCTATCTTTTTTCTTACTCTGGAGAAAGAGACAGGGTTTTACATTCGGCTCTTATTTGTTGTCTACTAGTAATTTTTTTTAGTGGGAGATAAGATTACGGATGGTTGCGATACAATCGTGTTTTTGATTTATATTAAAACATTAAAATTAAAAAATTATTTTAATATATTTCTTAGTAAAAATTATTTAAAAAAACAAATTTTATTGTACTCTCGTATATACTCCAAAAAAAAAAAAAAAAAGGATTGGATTGGATAGCTTCCAGGCGAGTTCAACTGCGTCATAGGTCATGATCTTTTTCAGGAAACTTGATGATTATGCTAATGAAGAGAATCATGAATTTGAGATTTATGATCTACAGTTATTTTCTCTTCCATAACAACTGCGTCATAAGATATGATTGCATGCCCTTCAAACTTCAAACTTCAATCTGAGAATCAGTGGATGAACAGATTTGGTTTGACAATAAGCCACAGTACCAGCACAGATGTTTAAGATGCTGCCCAGAATGAATTCATCAGGTTTCTCACCAGCTTCTGTCAGCATGTTGAGTGATGATAAGCTTCACAATCACAGCCTTCATGTACGAATGCAGACATCATGCCCCCCCAGGCTGCTTTGTCTGGCCTCTCAAGCATATTGAAAACCTTAAAAGAATCATCCAAGAGCTCAAATTTAACGTCACCTTTGATTAATGAGCTGCAGAACATTTCCATGAGAAGCAATGCCGAGGTATTAAACTTCGTAGTTTGTAAATGCAAGCTTAATAATTCAATTATTAATTATTAAATTTTATAATTTATTTTGATTTAATAATTCAATTTAGCCCTCTTGACTTTGTGTTTCCGTCAATTTGATAAATCAATTCTTATGAGAAAAAAAAAAGTTTTCAAATTTATCTTATATTTACCGCATTTGGTCCATTAAATTGTACACAATTTTGGGACAAATTTATCATATAGGTAGAGACTTTATTACTTATAATTCAAATTAGATTAGTTTAAATTAACAAAATGTAAGAACATATTATGAAGCTTATTTTCCTGAATTGTCACATACGACTTTTCCATACTATAACCAAAGGAAAGTTGACTTCCAATTTTTTCATTATTTTTCGTTTAAAATTAATTTTCATGGTTAAAACGAAGAGTAAAATTGTTAATATTGAAGGGCACCCCCACTATTAAAAGCGCGAGTAAAAAGGGTTTATGCTTAAAACCACACCCATCAAACCAAAACGCAGCCTCTCTCTCTCTCTCTCTCTGCTAAAACCTCTCGTAACCTCACTTTCTCCACCTCTAAAACCAAAACACCACAAAATCCTTCTCTTCTTTTCTCTCCTTTTGCCTTCTCTTTCTTTTTTTATTCAACTTCTTTTGTCCTTTTTTGGTGGTGCTCATAGAAAGTAAGATTCTTTAGAAATTTTGCAAAGTTGTGAGTGATTCTCGATTTATGGCTTCAAGGGCTTCAAGAAGGTTACTTAAAGATTTTTTGCTCAAAAGGGTTACTTCAACTCCTGTTAGTAGTGTTAGACATTTCTCGTCTTCTTCTTCATCAGAAACTGCTCCTAAAATTCCTCATTTCTCAAAGAAGGTAACTTTTTTTTTTAATCTTTTTTAACATTTCTGGTTATAGTATGAGAGATTCGATTGATAGCAAAAATGGGTTCTTTTCGGATTTTTTTACTGTTTTTGGTTGTACTAAGGTTTTTCAGAACTGGTTTGGTTCAGTTGAGCTTTTGTTTTATTGTTTTTTTGGGTTTTAATCATTGATGAACGTGTGAATGTAGATATTCTTAGGGTCTAAGTTGAGGTTTTGTTTTGAGATTATAATATTCTGTATGGTTTTATGCTGCAAGACTCAAAGCAGGAGGCTTTTTAGTTTTTAAATTACCGTTTCAATATGCTGCAGTGATTGATGTTGTGATACTCGAGGATAAAGTATTGGACACACCGATTTTTTGTGATATTAATAAATTCTTGTTTATTGAATGAATTAATGCATGTTGTTTTGTTTGTTTTCCCTGCAAACCTTTGCTTAAATCCATTCCTTTTGCCAATTTGCCATTTTTGTTGATGTTATAAGTCTCTTTAGTATGCTGCTTTAGATTGCAGTATCGAATATTAGTGTGACTTTTGGCGCCTATTTTTTGTTGTTCATATTGCACAAATTTCCTACTGAGCTCCTGTGAGACTCGTGAACAGAAATGTTTCTGTCCGATTCTGAAGTGTAAATCTCCTTTTTTTTTCCACTATAGGGGAGGTTGTTAACAGGTGCGACCATAGGACTGGTTATAGCTGGAGGAGCTTATGTTAGTACAGTGGATGAAGCAACTTTCTGGTACTTCATTTGAAACTCTGACAAGACATTTTCTTAATCCACATTTGAACTTGTTACATACATATTGGTACACTGATTCCAGATTACTGATGTAAACATAAATGTGCCATGAACAAGAATGACAGGTTCATGTGGTGAAAGAATTTGGATACATATCATGATACATTCTGATAATTACACTTTGTTTAAATTCTTTAATGCTTTTATAGCTTTGGATAAATTTAGATGATTAGACAATCTCATGAATCACTTATAGTACGAGTTCAATTTTGAATTTACCCTTGTATACTTGTGTTTATTCTAGGATTTCAACTTATTCTGCATAGAATATTATTGCAGCGGTTGGCTATTCAATGCAACGAAACTCGTGAATCCATTTTTTGCTCTTCTAGATGCTGAGTTTGCTCATAAGCTTGCTGTCTCAGCTGCTGCTCGTGGTTGGGTTCCGAGGGAGAAGAGGCCTGATCCATCAGTTTTAGGACTGGAAGTTTGGGGAAGGAAATTCTCCAACCCTATTGGTCTAGCTGCTGGCTTTGATAAAAATGCTGAGGCTATTGATGGCTTGCTCGGGTTAGGTTTTGGCTTTGTAGAAGTCGGCTCTGTTACCCCTGTTCCACAAGAGGGTAATCCAAAGCCACGAATTTTTAGATTGCGCCAGGAAGGGTGAGAATACAGTTATTCTTTCCTGCACTTATAGTAGTGGTAGTGGAAGATGCTTGTATTAGTGAAAGTTTGAGTCTTTAATGCTTGGGAATGGGAAACAGACCCCCTTTTTATATTATGGACTTCAAAAATGTGTTTTGTATGATTTTACATTGGTTTCTTGAGAAGTGCTTCAACACTGATTTATATGATTGCTTGGTGTTTGTGCCAGTGCAATTATCAATCGTTGTGGATTTAATAGTGAAGGCATTGTAGCTGTTGCAAAGCGATTGGGTGCACAACATGGGAAACGGAAGTTGGATGAAACTTCAAGCGTTTCATCCACCTCGAACAATGATGTCAAACACGGAGGCAAAGCTGGCCCTGGCATTCTCGGGGTCAATCTGGGGAAGAACAAAACAAGTGAAGATGCTGCTGCAGATTATGTACAAGGGGTTCATTCATTATCCCAATATTCTGATTACTTGGTAGAACTTTCTTTCTTTTCATTCTTCTTTCTTCTGTTTCTTGTATACGTTATTGGCACAATTTACTAGGGTGGTCTATTGACGCTCCATCTAGCTTTATTTTCCTCACACTTGTATGTATACTGTGGAAATGAAAGATGGAGTGCCAATAGCATGACTCTTTTATCTAGTCAAACACATGACAGGCTAAGAGGAATTGAATTCTGTTTAATGTGATTTGGTGTTCCTTTGTCTTGTATAGGTAATTAATGTGTCATCACCCAATACTCCTGGATTGCGTATGCTTCAGGGAAGAAAGCAGTTGAAGGACCTTGTTAAGAAGGTGTGGATGCTTATGCCTGACTTGCACTTCTCTTGAAATTGTGTGATGCTGAGTTAAACTTTTTTCTTTCTTTTTTTGGCTTTTCATTTAGGTCCAAGCTGCTCGTGATGAAATGCAATGGGGTGAGGAGGGTCCTCCTCCATTGCTTGTGAAAATTGCACCTGACTTGTCAAAGGAAGACCTTGAAGACATTGCAGCAGTGTGTAACTGCTCCTATTTTTCATCTCTATTCTCCATTTCCACATGCATCACTCTTATAGTTCCCTGTTTGTGATTTTGTGTAGGTTGCTCTTGCACTCCGCTTGGATGGTCTGGTATGTTTTATTCCCGTCAAGAACTACATCTGCTTCACTTTTAGCAGGACATTCATGTTTTGTTGTTCATAACTTTGGTTACTTGTCAGATGAATGAAGCTTTTCTGATTAATTTTTTAAAATTAATTTATGACCTGGTTACAGGTATGGTGGATGGTGTAGTCCCTGGGTTACTTGCATGAAACAGTAATTTAGTGGTTCCAATTGTTTTAATTTAATTAAATACCTATGGACATCACATGTTCTACTGTAATGCATGACTCTAGTGTGTGTCCTTGGTATTAGCAATATCCCTGGCTCCAACCCATTTACTATGTGGTGGAGTGTGATTTTTCACCTGGATATGTTCCTTTTATATTCCTGTTGTGGTTAGGCTTGTAGGTAATGGAGGGATTAATTGTAGTTGTGGAAGTTGATATCATGCAATTAGATCACCTCACATTACGATATCTATATTGAAAACTTCTCATAACTAAAACTAAATTATCTGTCTACATATAGTTGCAAGTGCAGCCTAAAAACGAACAAAATATAATATATATATATATATATATATATATCATATTCTTGGTTTAATGATTGGAGTAAATTTAAAATATATTTCTCCAATCAGTCTTATTTTGTTAATTAGGTTTTTGTAGAGAAGAAGATAATGCTTTCATGTTGTCCAATAATAGCAGTAACATGATTTTTGTGGATGAAGTTGCAATAATGATGTATGCCTACACACACACACACACAACTCACTGCAGAATAAGGGCATTATGTCCACACAGTCATGTTACTCTCTAATCAATGCTGATTTTAGCTTCTTCTCTTGGGATAGATTATATCAAATACAACCATATCAAGACCAGATTCTGTAAAGAAATCCCCAGTGGCCGAGGAAACTGGTGGCTTGAGTGGGAAACCTCTCCTCAATCTGTCTACCAATATCTTAAAGGAGATGTTTATTTTGACAAGGGTATGTTGGCTGTTCTTATGATAATTTTAAATTAAATTCAAACGTATCCTCAGCGTTCTCCATAGCTCTCAATTGCCACTCTGCCAGGTTCAAAATGGTAGTTCTAAAAAAAAGGTCCAATTATGATATGCTTTGTATTGTATCATAATTTCCAATGTAATCCGGCTCATTTTCTTCCTTTTAATAGACAATCCTCTATAGACACCCTAATTTACCCCATGGTCAGATGCTTGTTTTCCCATGAATGCTTTCCTCACCTCGTTTCATGTTATCTAGTAAAACCCTTTTTTATTCTGCTGTCTGTTGTACTATTGGATTTTATGTATAACCATTTTATAGTTATTTACCCTGATAATTGAATAACATGGTTATATTTTCTGTAAAACATGCTATCTTACACTGTTTGGCTTGAATCATGTATTAGTTGTTTTTTGCTTTTAGTTCATATTGTCACGGGTTATTTGTTGAGCGTGCATATTTTGTCTCATTCCAGGGAAAGATTCCTTTGATAGGCTGTGGGGGTGTTTTCAGGTAAAATCTAAAGAATGCATCTTAAATTCGTTAGTCATTAACATGATGACTGCCTCGCAAATTCATTATCTGAACTTAAATTACCTGCTGTCAACTCAGTGGTGAGGATGCATACAAAAAAGTAAGAGCTGGAGCAACTCTTGTACAGCTTTATACAGGATTTGCCTACGGTGGACCTGCCCTAATTCCTCGAATAAAGGTAACGTTGCAATCTGTTTCTGCATTGTCGGCTCCTGAAGGCAACATCTAGAAAATAAAATGTGTTCTATTTTATGGAAAATGCACTTTTTTTTTTCCTCTATTGGATTCTGAATGACTTTTGCATAGAGCTTATGTTCATAGCAAAGCATCCTTTTGGGAGATGGTTGCATTTATGATTAATGAATCAGAAATACAAGAGTAATAATTATAACATAGGAAATTGTTACAAATTGTTTCCAAATGCAATATAATAGCCGGGCCTTCTTGCAGGCTGAGCTGGCCGCGTGCTTAGAAAGGGATGGTTTCAAGTCCATCTCGGAGGCAGTTGGTGCAGATTATAGGTAGTGTATCCCAGGTTTTTCAACAATGAGAGAGAAGACTGTCGCAGCATGCAGGCAATACACCATAACAGAAACAAATGGAAAGAACGAACATAAAACATTTGGAGATCTCAGCTCTATATTTATTTCGTTTGTTGAGCAATCTTTACTCTATTAACTGGTCGCTACAGTTTTGTTTTATCTCAGTTCTCCCCTGCAAAATCTCCAGTCCCTTTTTCTGATGTTTTCTGTACAATAAGAACAAGTTTGGAGGGAAATAGAAATTCCAGGAAAGAGGGTTGTGAGTTTTGCTATCGTACAGAATACACTTTTTTCTAATATAAATTTTAAGATGTGCTAGCCAATCGCCAACTGGTCCAATGCACTTGCCAGATTTCAAGATGAGTTGAGTTATTTATGCATCGATTTTATGGTAAAGATATTCATGTAGTTTCTTATATATGCATATATATGAAGATTAAGTTACATTTGATATGATTTTTTAAAATTGTTTTTTAACTTTTGATTAAATTAGAAGTTAGAATTCCTTAACTTTTAACTTAGAAATTTTAATTTATACCATCTTTTTTTTGAAGAAACTTGCTTTGAATGTTTTTATCATGCATTTTATTTATTTATTTAAAATCATTTTTTATTGTAAATTATTTATGAAAATAACTTTTGAATTATAATGTGGTGATTGAAGACATGCTTTAATTCTTTTATGAATTTGGGTTCCAACCTTGAAGCTAGCGCTTAAATTTTTTTATTAAATTCTTCTTAATGGATTGGGTTGATGTGGGAGTGCTTTAGTATGATTGACCGCTTAAAAAGGAGTTTAGTCTCAAGTGACATAAACTAGTTTAAAAATAATCTTTATCATTGAATAAAAAAATTAAGTTAAAAGTTAATTTTTGTACTGTATTGAAAACAACACTAATAATCAACCCATTATCTCAAAGATCCATCAATATATTCAAAATTTTATTTGGGTTTGAAATCAACCTTCCAGGGAGGCTGTAAAGAGGGCCGAAAGTTGCTGGAACTTCGAAGAAGCAGTTGCGTCGCGTCAGCTCCTGTTTGAGCTTCTTTCCTGCATGCATCCAGATGGGAATGTGTTTGCTACTATGTATTGAGTGTGAAATGATGTACCTTTGGTCCAAATTTGGTGATATTTAGATATCGTTTGGATTGGTTTTGGAGTTGGCAAAAAAAGAGATACTGGTGCTGTCACCATGAACATTCACTATCAAGGCTTCTGTGTTGATGCTAGTTCAAGGGTTTCATGATTTTATTCTTAGCTGAAATCTGACTGAGATGACTGTGGATGTGTTTGAGAGATTCTTGTAAAATCTGGTAGTCTTTAGAGTAGGTTTGGAAAAATTTCGGAATTGGAAAACCGAAGGTGTGCTGCTGTCTCCCTGGAGACGTCTGCTGCCGGAGCTTCTGTTTTCACATCTGTTCAAGCCTGTTGTTAAGGAATTTGTTTGGGATGTTGTAATAGATGTGAAGAAACCTTGGGAAAATCTTGAAATTTTTTAGAATAGTGGAAAGTCGTGATTCATGGGAGTGAAGAGCTGCTGCACAGATGCTGTCCCGGAGAAGCTTATTGCAGCAGCTACTGTGTCTTCAGGTCTGTTCAAGGTTCATATGAAGGAGGTTTTTTGTGAAATTTTTCTGAGGTTATCTCAAGTATATCAGGAAGTTTAGGTAAAAAGCTGGGCAATGTTGTCTGTTGCTTTTTTCTTTCTTCCCCCGCCAACCATGGCTGCTCGAGTTTCTCCCTTTTAACTTTGTCGTATCATGGTTTCCTACTCATCCCACTCCCAATGCCTTCCTACTCACCCCACAACATCGTGCCTTCCTTCTTTTTTTTTCTTTTTACACTTCAGTCCTTGTTTCTTCTTCTTTCATCCACTTTGCTCACTAAATTTTTGTGTTCTTTTCTTTCTTTCTTTCTTTTATGAAAAATCTTTAGAAAAAGTGGATCAAAATATATTTGTTTTTCATGAAATCTTGAGGTTTATACTCTGTTGTTGTGGTGATGAACATGAAGGTGGTAATGACGATGAAGCTTCACACGGGCTGTTTTCAGGTTCAGGGTCAAGTAATTCATCAAATGTTGGAACACGATATGTTTGGTACTCTTGGGACTGGGTATTTGGGAGGCTTTCAATTCCAGTGCCTTCAAGGCCTGGAATTGCTATCTATACCTACAATATCATCATCTAAACCATCTCCCTTTCGTCTTCATCTTCAACGGCTTCGTCAAAACCATCCCCTCAAGCTTCGGCACTAACTCTGTGTCTGCTTAGACGTGTTCTGCTTCACATGTTAACACACGAGGAGAAACAAGAGGCAAAATGGAGGTTTTTTCTGAGATGTTGAACGAAGAGTTTCTAACTTCTCTTTTTATCTCCCTGTTGTGATTGAATAAAAAGTTGCAATTCCCTTCCTGCTCGAGGTTAAAACAAACGTACAATTTGATTGTATCAGAAATGGAGTGAGTTTAAATTAGAGAATATTAATCTGGAGCTGGAAAATGCAGCAGTTAATAAGAAGTCAGGCAGGAACCCTTGCTTCAAAGAGAGTTAAGAGCAAGAAGGATGATAAAACCTTTGTAGCTGTTGAGATTGACTCATCTCGTAAGAAGAGGCCATTTCTTCTGTTCGAAAAACCGAGCCATATCAGGTTTTAGCCTCCTGAAACATCGAGCCCTAATGCGGTAGACAATCAAAGTACTGGTTCGTGAACTTCTTTGTGAAACTCGGTTATATATATATCTCATATTTTTACTTTCACAGCAAGGTATTATCCATCGCTGTGGAGCACTCGCTTAGTGGTTGAATTTGGTGGAGATTTTCTTCTGCAGCGTCATCCCACCCGTGCATATGATATCAGCTTCCCATTCAACACAGTTTGTAAAGGTGTGTTTGGCTTGGAGGTGTGGTGGTGGCTT
>Ga0325402_1000761_pt1 | contig 24267 bp, 17 predicted proteins | sample PopdelMetagenome_22_FD_207212 | JGI IMG/M metagenome (GOLD analysis project Ga0325402, IMG submission 207212) | Populus deltoides microbial communities from Bellville, Georgia, United States - Xylem-PdKOR-R3 | ecosystem: Host-associated > Plants > Phyllosphere > Stem > Wood/Secondary xylem...
TATTATTATTATTATTATTATTATTATATATAATGAAATTAAACTAATTATAGCATAAATATAAGTTCTTTTTCTAATATATATATTGGATATGGTAGCAAAAAGAATGTTTCGATCAACCATTATCCTCAATCAACATGTGTAGAGTATGGTGGAAGAACCCATGCCTTTGAAAATTCTTATTATTTATAAAATATATTAAAAAAGGAAAAAACAAAGGAAAAGATAATAATAATAATAATAACAACAGAAGAAAAAAGGCAAATAAACAACAGCGTTTTGAGTGAACGGTTTTCAGTGTCGCTACTCCTTCAATATCACTGTAGCAAAAATCCCCAAATTCTCCTCCTCCCTCTCTCTCTATCTCTGCGACCTCAAAATCCAAATTCCCAATCCTAATGAATCCCTAATTTCCCTATCTCTCTCTGCAACAGTATGGACTCTCGGCGAGCTCCAAGAACCGCAAGCGACCCGAAAGTCCGTAAAGTCGGGTTTTTTACTGCTCCACCCGACCGCTCTCTATCCGGTCCACCCGACCACCCAATCTTCTCTTTCCCCACTTCTCCTCCTCCTGTTGTCGACAACTCCTCTCCTTCCGCCGGCAACTCTCTCTCTCCCGTCATGATCCCTCCTCCTCGCCACTCCTCCGCCACCCTCTCCCCTCTCCGCCGTGACTCCGCAGAACTCTTCCCCCCTTCTGCTTCCCCCACCTCCCCCGCCTCGTTCTCCGATGATGTGGCGGCGGCGGTGATGGGGAGGGGTGCTGTTGCTGCTTCGAGTAGCTTGCCGGGAGGGTTAGGGTTTGATATTGCGGCGGTTAAATCAGCCGCGAGTAGTGTTCCGGCAAGTGGATTGACTACCGTCTCAGTTGTCAACAATTTACATATTGGCATTTCTGGTATTGCCTTTTTAATTTAATTATCATATTTAATTATTATTTTCTTATTTAAATATGATTATTCAAATTAAATCAATTTAGTGTGGTCATTTTGTGATGCATGATTTATGAAGTAATGCTTAAATTTTTTATTTTTAGTTAGGGTGACTCAAGGCCGTAAGGAAATGACTAAAAATTATACTTGATTGCAGAAAAGGGTGGTGGGGTAGCAGTGGAAATGCAAAATGATCAATCTACACGTTCCAAGTCATTGAAAGAGAAAACTACTAAAGCAGAGAGGCGTGCACTTCAAGAAGCTCAAAGAGCTGCGAAAGCTGCTGCCAAAGGTGAATACAGCTCTATTATTTTCTTTGGACATGTCAATTTATTTTTTTCCGGTGCTAAAAGTTTGTTCTATCGATGTTGCCTGGAATTAGTTATGTTTAATTACCATTTCATGTGCTCGGATGTCTTAATTTTTTGTTTTGGTTATGAGCAAATGGAGTTTTTTTTTCTCATCCTTTTTTGTTTGGTTTTTATGTTGTGAAATTTCTCATGGAATAAATGAAGGGATGCCCTGTTGAAGGTCGTCAGTTTTCTTTTGTCTAGCACAGCTGTTTTTAGGCTTTGTTATAATAACCCAGTCTTTAATTACGGTTTCTATCATGGGTGGGTTATTAGCTGAAGGTGGTAAGACACCTGCTGCTGCTTCTGGGGCTGCAGCTTCTGTGAATACGAAGTCAACTAAATCTGTGAAGCCACCTCCTTCACAGAAGAATGATAATGCTACAGTTGCAGCTTCAGAGAAGAAGGGAGGTGATAGGCCACCAGAAAAGGATAGAAAGAAGGAAGTCCCACAACCACGCATGCAATATGATGACAAGAGTCGGGTGGAAAAGGCAAAGAGGCGTGCTGTGGTGAAGCAAACAGAAGCTAGGAATAGAGTTGAGTTGTTCAGGCATTTGCCTCAATATGAACGTGGAACTCAGCTCCCTGAACTTGAGTCTAAGTTCTTTGAGCTTGATCCAATGCACCCAGCTGTCTATAAGGTATTCATTTGAAGTTGTTAGTTTGCACCTTCTGTGGACATATCTTCTGGTTATTAAACATTGAATGAATTTAACAATCTTAGATAACTATATGAACCGGAATAATCTTTTTGATATAGCTCAAGTCTACATAATGTTGTGTGCCTGCTATCCATGATCTAGTCTGCATTTGATTCTATGTAGAAGTTAGTTGATGCTTGCTACTTTTAGCTGGATGGTCATGTATATGGCAGTTACTGATGAACCTTTAGCAGGGATATTTCTGTAATCTTGCAGTAATAAGGCTTGGTGGAAATTTCGGTTATCAGTAGTTTTATTTTTATTTGATTTTAGAATTATTAATCAGGAGGTATCGTTCTTCATTAGTTAGGAGTACTCTTTACTTTTCCTTGTGGTATTTAATTTTTCTTCCTAGATTAGGATATCTCTTGAGTCTATACATCACAACATTGCACTAGCTTCTAAACATAGTTATTTTGGGAATAATTTTTTTCCTAGTGTGAATTTCTTAGTAATGCGAGTCCATTAAAGCTGTCACTTTTTTTATTACTTGAGTCCTGTAAAAGGAATCAGTGAGGCTATCATGGTTGAAATGTGTTTCCAGCAGAATCCTATCATCATTCCTGCCCCATTTCTACCTTTTAAGCACCCAATTTCAAACCCTAATCTCCCTTATCGTAAATCCCTAAACATCTTAAACACTACCCACCTTTATTGATTGCAGTATATAAGTGATTGAGTGTTCTGGTGTTGCTGTCCAATTGTTGAACTTTTCTTCTTGTTGACAGGTTGGATTGCAGTATTTGTCAGGAGACATATGTGGTGGCAATGCTCGTTGCATTGCAATGCTTCAAGCATTCCAAGAAGCCATTAAAGACTACTCAACACCACCTGAAAAAACTCTTCCTCGAGACTTGACAGCAAAAATAGGTAGTTACGTTTCTTTTCTTATTGAGTGCCGCCCACTTTCAATCAGCATGGGGAATGCAATCAGGTTTCTGAAGAATCGAATTGCCAAGTTACCTTTGTCTTTGTCTGAATCGGAAGCAAAAACAAATCTTCATTCAGACATTGATAGATTCATAAACGAGAAGATCATAATTGCAGACAAGGTGATAGTCAAGCATGCTGTTACAAAGATCAGTGATGGCGATGTTCTACTTATATATGGGTCGTCTTCTGCAGTTGAAATGGTACTATTGCATGCTCATGAGCTTGGCAAACAGTTCCGTGTCGTGGTAGTGGATTCTCGTCCAAAGCTTGAAGGGCAACTATTACTTCGTAGATTGGTTGGAAAGGGAATCAACTGTACATACACTCATATAAATGCCATTTCTTATATTATGCATGAAGTTACTCGAGTTTTTCTTGGTGCTTCGTCAGTGCTGTCCAACGGAACAGTTTACTCAAGAGTTGGGACTGCTTGTGTTGCTATGGTTGCTCATTCATTCCATGTACCAGTTTTAGTTTGTTGTGAAGCATATAAATTTCATGAAAGGGTACAGCTTGATTCAATATGCTCTAATGAACTGGGTATGCATTTCTAGCTATAGGATTAGGAGGTGCCTCTTGCAATTAATGACTGGCTTGTAATTTCTTTATGCTTAATATCTCCAATACCTGTCCATTTCTTGCAGGTGATCCAGATGTGATTTCAAAGGTTCATGGGAGAGAGGACATCAACTTCCTTGATGGATCGGACAATAGTGCAATTCTCCAGCTTCTGAATTTGATGTAAAGTTCTTTTGATGCTAACAATGGTCTATGAAAGATTTTGATTTTTCTGAACCTGACCATGGATCTTATATGTTGGACAGTTATGATGCAACACCTTCAGATTACGTTTCAATGATAATCACGGATTATGGCATGGTAGGTTGTCTTATTTTGAACTAATTTTTATGCTATTATGAAAGTTCATGGTGTTTTCACTTGGTTGTCTTCAGAGCATTAGTCCAATTGAAATTGATGCATGCGCATTTACACCTTGATTAATATCTGCTTGAAACCTTCCAACTTCCAAGCTAGGTGATCTATCTGGTGGGCACTGGACCTTGGACTGATGGGAATGAGGAAATGGGAGGAAGCACTTACTTTTTCAATCATTACTTTATTTATTAACTGTAGTGAATATTGTTTTCATCTGTTATTATAAGCTCCCATTGACTCGTATCATGTTGTGCTTTAAGGTTCCACCCACAAGTGTGCCTGTCATAGTACGAGAATATCGAAGAGAACACTTGTGGATATAGATGGCATGCAGATGGATCATCAAGCTTCCCCAAAAATTTTGCCCATGCTAATATCCTTCTTCTGGGAGCAATAAGACTAGCAAAACTTCTAATAAAGTGATTTCTTTTCCTCTCTGGTCACAGTTGTGGAATAATGCTGAGATTTTGACATATCTTTGTTTCTCATTTCCTGACTGTGTAGAGTGCCATTTTTGCCTCTCCGGGCAGATTTAGCAAGGCATATTCATGTATGTTGTGAACTGGTGACAGAGATGCACCCCTCTTGGGGATTTCAGACAATTAATTTTCAGCAGATAACAATTTTGTTGCCTAAAAGCTTACACCTCGAATTGTTTTAGAAATTTTTATTCAACTCTTTATTTATATTTTTCCCGGTGGTTTTAGCATGTGATACTAGCAGCTGGTGCAACTTGAACTCACATGTACATCACATGAAGGAGCGTTGGTCTGAATTAGCTGGAAAATCTAGAATTTTCAAGAACTACTTTAAAGCATCTTCCTCATTGTTGTCTTATGCAATTTAAATGTTTTCGGTCCTTGTAATGCTTGCAGACATGATTGGGACACAAGTGCTGCTTGAAAAAACGATGTTATCTGGCAGTAGACCGCACTATCATTGTAGGAGGATATTCTAAAAAGGTGTTCATTAGTGTGGGGTAATGGTTATTTTTTAAAAATATTTTTCATTTAAAAATATATTAAAATAATATTTTTTTAATTTGATGTGATTTACAAATATTAAAAAATATTAATTTTAAATATATATATATATATATATATATATATATATTTTAATATTTAAAAATCACAAAATAGAAATCTACCTACTAACAAGAACAATAACAGCATGTTAAAACGATTTTAGCACATCAATAAATCGATTAATCCAACTTCTATATTTTCCCTGTATGATGTGTGACATTTTGATCCTATTCTCGTCATCATCATAAGAAACTTTTTAGGTTCAATGTTTTCTCAATACAACGCTGCATTCGTGTCATTTCCAGCATTCCTCTGTTTGATAATTGGTGGAATTCGGAAAATCTTTAATCCAGTTTAATTTTGGTCAAGAAACCTCGAGCCCAGAAAGCAAATGTTTTGCCATTAAACTACAATATGTCCTTCCTCAAGAGCGCGGACACGTTCATTCACCACAAGGACAAAGGTATGTGTACCTGGTCTTGAGAGAAGGCGCAACCAATTACATGCATATGAATCAAGAAGCTCCACCTTCCTCCGGTGCTGGGATTTATTGGTTTTAGGGTTTCATTGTGTTTATGTGGAGCTCGATATTCAGAAAGAAGGTGGTAAGGCAGAGAGGTTCAGCTAACGGAAATTCCATGGAGAGCGGATTCCAGAGAACTCGTCTTTGACTCAACCTAGAGCTGGACCAGTAAACCCAGAGGCAGCCCCACACAGGAGATTAGGACAGACAAGTTAGCGATGGGGGTCTCTCCTCTCCCTTGCCACATACTTTTTCCTACTATTTTTTAAAATATTTTTTATTTAAAAAAATATATCAATAATATTTTTTATTTTTAAAAATTATTTTTAAGATTAACACATCAAAATAATTTAAAAACATCAAAAACATAATAAAAAAATTAAATTTTTTGAAAAGTGCCAAACGCCCTATGAGATGACTTCGCTTCAACACAATAATTCACTGTCAAGTTCCAAAGTATATTATTCAGCATGTACATGGAAAATACATGGCAAGGGGAAAAGGAAGAAAATCATAAATCCCTTTAAACACAGGGGAACGTGATAGTTGTGGTCACAAAAAACCACTCTGCTCTAAAATATCAAGTTGGGAATTTCTCTCAATGCTATGCATGCAAGCAAATAGAACGGCAAGTGAAATTTTTCATGGTACATTGATCTTGTAAAAATAAATATTAACCTGTGATTCACATGCAATAAGAGTACAATTCTTAATCAAACATCAGTTACGGAAATATACATATCGTGCCTACTCTGTTGCGTTTCTGGGGATGTCACCTTTGCTATTCAGAGAAGTAATTGTTGCAAGAACAACTAAACCACCCAGAACAATCATCAAGATACCCAATGAGTTCACCAGCAAAGCTTCAGTGGAGTAGTGCGATATTACTTTGTTGGTTTGGAGGAATGTGGCTTTTTCTAAGATACCAGTAGTAGCAGTGGCAACAGCAAGGGCGTAAATATAAACCCCAAAGAACACATGCCATGGGAGCAAGGTGGCCCTGCTATTCCTTGAGCCTCCTGGATACCAAAAAGTTACGAACCCAGCAGCCCACTGGAATGAAGAAAAGATTATGAGTAGCTCATAAGCTTCATGAAACATAGTGCACATGGGTAATCATCAAAGAGAATGAAAAGGAAAAATGAAAAAGACCTGGATGCCGAAGAGGAGAAGGCAAGCTAGCCCCAACCAAGAGTGCAGGCTGTAAAAATTGTTGATGCCCTTGTCATTATGGAATTTCCAAGCAGCCCATAAGCCAATCAAGCTTAAACAAAAAGCGAGGAATTGTAGTGTCAGATGAACTAATTTTTTGAAGCTTTTTGTTCCTGAAACCGTTTTGTAGGCTAGTATGGCTGCACGAGTCAAATAACAAACAATTGAAACACAAAATCAAAAAACACCAACATGGCACCAGTGATGACTGGGTTCAAATTCATAGATAACTAAACATGACAAGTTCATAACATGCCACTAACAACATTTGAACCCTCATGGCTCAAACATCACAAGTAACAACTCGCTTTCTGGTGTTTCCGGAGCCCACTACAAAAGTCCAACATTCCATCCATTCTTTCTCATTGTAATTTGTTCATATCCAATCATACTTATAATTCAACATGAAGCATGTTTGCACCTTAGTTCTAAGGAAATAAAAAAACCACATCCCAAATATTTTCCTGAGACTGCCTCCACAGCAAAACATGATTCCCCAGAGAAGTTCATATTTTATGTTACCATATTGAAACAGAAACTATAAGAAAAATAACACTTCTTTGGATTATTAACAGAATATGATTAAACCAAAAGAGGCCATAGTTTTCTCTCCCTTTTTGAGGATGAACAAACCCATTCACCTGATAATTATGACAAATTTCAACTTTAATAAACAAAATATCAGGAATTCTGGATCTATTAAGCCACACACATCAGAAAACAAAAGATCCATGCATGTGTATAGAATCAGTGTAAAGGTAGTTGAATACATGTCTCTTTCGTAACACCATGTCAAACATTTGCACAGAGCTAAACGTGGTCTTGTAATAGCAATAGAACAAAAAATCACTAATATGATTATTGCATGTCATGCCATGTACGTTTTACACCACCAGTTAAACCTCGAAACATTTAATTGTAGAACTTCTAATATCAACGCCTTCTAATATTCCCAACAAATCAGCTTATTTGTTAGATTCATAATTAAAAGAACACATCAAAAGAGCTCTCTTGTCAATTTCCAGAATTGAAAAGCACATTGGGGATCCATTTTAATCTACATTATTTTAATTAATCATCTCACCCCAACATATCTGCATACACACAATACTCAAGCCAAAAGAGCACAAAAGGGATACTTGCCTTCACCATTCAAGAGTACAAGCCCAATCACCATCAAAACAGGATGTACCTTCAAAGGGGGCACAAAAACCACACTGAGTCCACCAGTAATCCATACCCAGAGAAGAAAAAACAGGGCCCAGGTTTTAAGAGTACAGTATCAAAGATTTTGATCATTCTCAAAATGAAAATTAGAGAGAGTTGGAATTCTTACATTAAAGATGAGATCTTTGTTATCAGAGACAAGAGCCAATCCTCCTCTGTAATGAACAGTCCACGTCAACACCAGAGCAGAGACTATCACCCCTATTAACCTCACCAACACCATCAAGGTTGGGAATTTAATCACTGGAACTGCCATTTTCTTTATTTCTTTTCTGTAACAAAACTGAAAAGATAGGGAGAGAAATGCAGTACAAAAAAGGGGTTGGGTTTATTAAAGGGTTTTCGAGTTTGGTAAACTCGGAACGGGGTTTTGGATTTTGGATCTATGCCTTCCTTTCTTCAATTGATTGCTTGTGTTTTTGTTCAGCCTCCAGAGACAAAGAATCTATCCATTAGTAGAACTGTCTAAGAGAAAATTCCTACTTCATGCTAGGTTTTCAACTGACTACCACATCAGCACCGTGCGGGGTTTAACCTTTATTATTATACTATATTTTAAAAGATATTGGAAAAATACTTTGCATATACTGTTGATATAGATTTATTGTATTATGGATTTTAAAAGATATTGGAAAAATACTTTGCATATACTGTTGATATAGATTTATTGTATTATGCATCATAACGTACACATAAAGTTTGTCACCGTAGATGTGTTTTTTTGTTATTTTTTAGTTAAAAAAATATTGTTGGGCTTGATAATACTGTTGGATCTGATTGAGCAACCGAACTCAAGAGCATTATCTTTTCCCTTTTTGATTCCAAAAGTTGTTGAGTTATGCTCGGTAACCAGACCCAATACTTTTCGGTTTGGCTTTAGCACAAAATCTAATGGTCTTCAGATTAAGAAGGAAATGAAGAGATTTTAAGCTTAATATAAGCATTGTCTTTTTTATTTATGATTTCAAAAGCTGTTAGGTCACGCTTGGTAACTAGACCTAATGAATGTTTTTGGGTTTGACTTGCTTTCCAGACCTAATGGCCACCGGATTAAGAAGGAAATGAAGAGATTTTAAGCTTAAGATAATAGAAATTTTGCTTTTTTAATAAAATCATCAAAATTCTTGGATTCTCTAAAGGAAAAAATAATAATAATATGTGGTAAGAATCAATAATTATGAAAAATAAGAAAATAAGTATGTTTAAATCAAGACTTGTATTAAAGACAAATAATAAAAAATCTTATTCAATTGATTTTTAGTTTATTTTATATATCAACCCCAAAGCTACTTGGTCTAGTTTTGCCATCACATTCAATGCTATTAGGTCTGGCTCCGCCGCCAGACCCAAATGTTGCAGGAATCAATAATTATCGAAAATGAGAAAATAAGTACTTTTAAATCAAGACTTTCATTAAAGACAAATAATAAAAAAAATTATTCCATTAATTTTTAGTTTATTTTATATATCAGACACAAAACTGTTGGATTTGCTCCACAGCTAAACTCAAGAATATTGGGTCTAACTCAGCAGTCAGACCCAATTTCCTTGCCCATCAAACCCAAGGATATTGGGTTTGTCTCCGCAGCCAAACTCAATAGCATTTGAGTTTGGCTTTGCAAGCCGTAGTCCTTAGAAACCAAGTTACCGAGTAGTTAACAGTTACATTAAGCACTCCATTATCGAGTATATTAACCTTAGGGTAGGTATTTAAGTGCATTAGCGACGGAATCGTGGTCAAATTAGCATAGTATGTATTGACAACTTTTCCATAAGTGTCTCTAGTCCTAATGTTGTAGGTGAAGAAGTGGCCGAGGAATTCATTGTTAATGCAGTCGTTGAGGAAATCGATGTTGATCCTGATGAAAGATTGAAGGTTATCTTTGCTTGATACTTGAGAATTGTAGAGGAGGATGGTGTCAAAATCTTTTGATTTTAAGATGTTTGATTGCATAACTTCGACGATGAATGAAATGTTAGCTCCCTGCCAAACATAGTAGGATGTTAGAGCCAAATCACATCCTTTGCTGTATTTTGATTCGATTGAGTAGCAGAGTAACAGTAGAAGAAGAAACCCAAAACTTACTTTGGGATTCATTGATTTGAGAACTTCTTATTCAGAGTAGGAGCAAGATGAACTGGAGAAACTGAATTCTGATTTGTTGACCGTTGACTTGGTTTTCTTATAAAAAAAAATAAAGGGGGGTTAATGATCGATGATAATGTTGATTAGTTAGTTAAGCAATTAATTAATGGGTTCTTAAAAGGAGTTATTTAGTACATGATAGGAACACCAATCTATAAGACTCATTATGTACGAAAGATTCATATTATATACTAAATAGCATCCAAAAAAGAAGACCCATTATCAGACCATTTTATTATGGACTACTTAATATATAATGATATAATGAGAACATCAAATTAATTTTGCGATTGTAAAGTGGTTATATGGTGATCAAAATTTATTTTTTTATCACACGATGTCCTAGAGATCATGTATTAATTGATTATATTATCAACTTATCAACATTCAAAGAATGTAGCCTAATGTTAGACCATATCATCATGTAACAATTAATTCAAGGGTCATTTATTATTTTATCATATTATCCGGTAATGAATATTCAAAAGATAGGGTTTAATATTAAATTATCATCTTGGATCAATTAACAATTAATATAAATAATTAATACAAGGACCATTTTTACTTGATATATTTATTATTAATCTTGTTATTCATTAATCACCATCCAGAAAACAAGGCATAATGATAGACTATATCTTTTTGAGCTGATTAACAATTATTATTCTAGCATTGTTTTTCTTATTATTCATTATAAATGTTTTTTAAAAAAATTATTCATAATATGCTCATCACAATATTTCTTATAATAATTCAATATTCAAATACAACATATGATTATACTTAACCATCTCATCTTATCCACTTAACCAACCAACAAATCCAAAACTACATCACACACTTTGCTCACACACTTTGCTTGGTTCAAATCTCAAAAAGCACATAATCAAAAATTAATTAACTAACAATTATCAAATCAACAATATTTCAAAAATGAAAACACATTATCCAATATCAAGTATATACTCAAGATCACACGTTAGGCATTGTTAAATATTTAATGAACTTAATCAAGATCTCAAGCTTAGAATTAAAACCTTTTAACATCATTTATCAATTCAATATCTCATAATCCAAATAAAAACTAACAACATTACTCTTTTAATGACATCTCTTATCATTATCTTGAAAACAAAATCATATAACAACATTTAAACAATACTAACTATTTCCAAACTTCAACAAATCAAGTTGTTCTTCAAAAATCAATTACCATCACATCTATTATATCATGCATGTTTCTCAATATCAATAAAAAAATAATCATAAAAACATCTAAATCAAGAAATTCCATCTAAATCATAAACTAAGACTCTCACTAATGTCATAAATACTCAATTTAATCAATTCAAATCAATCTAACACCATAAATCATACACACATATCACATCTCAAACAATTATATCAACCAAAGAAAGTGTCATCCATGAACTTAAACAAAATGTTCAATTAAAATTATCTAAAAAACTAAGGGTCCTTAGTAATTCACTCTGGAGCAAGACACATTGCATTGTGAATTGTTATAGTGTAATGATGTTTTTGTCCTCCACAATGAAAGCCACATAAGTGCAAATTGAGGTGCAAATTGATCATTTCATAAGGTTCAATTAGCATTAACAAATTGAATGGGGGTAAATTAATCTTTTCCTTTTTTTAGAACAGTAAAAAGACTTAATTATCCTTAAAAAGAAAAAAAAACAAATGTTAGGCTTGCATAAAGGGCTTTTTGGTCTTTTTAATATTTTTCAAAGTACTAAATAACTAATTACCCTTAAAAGAAAAATTATTATGCTTTCACATTGTCTTTTCATTTTGTTAGCAGTAAAATGATGAATTTATCCTTTAAATTAAAAAAACTAAGGTTGTTGTCTTAAAGGCATTTTCATCTTTTTAGTATGTTTTTTCTGTTATTATTAGTTTCAATTAGGGGCAATTTGATAACTTGACAAATAATAATAATATTATTTAAAAAAAATGGCTAACGTAGAGGGGCTTTATTGTCTTCTCAATTTATTTGAACAATAAATTGACGGATTTATCCTTCAAATTAAAAAACTAAGTTTGTTGTTTTAAGGGCATTTTATTCTTTTTAGTATGCTTTTTGTGTTATTATCCGTTTCAATTAGGGATAATTTGGTAGCTTAAAAAATATCAATATTACAAAAAAAAAGTGGCTTATGCATGCTTTGCACGCATTTGTTTGTGGATGCCTTCAACGCCGTTCAAGAGATGCGTGCAATAACATTGGACAACCAAAAATGGCCAATCATTGTGTCGTTCATGCGTCTAGTGATGACAGAACTGATGGGGTTGCTCGTGTGTTGAAAAATATGGTGGTTAGGTAGTGGTGAACTATTTTTCTCCTCTCTCTTTTCTCTCTCTCTTGACCTTGAGCTTCCCTTCCAACACTCAATTGCATTCTCTATATTGTATTTATTTTAATTTTGTCCCTCAATAATTTGATTGTAATTTGTGTTGATTTTGAAGTTTATTGTTTTTATAATTTCATCTCTAATCATTTTATTTCATTTTTTTCTCTAATTTGGTCCTTGTTCTTTTGATTACTTATTTTTATCAATTTTCTTGATTTGTTTTTAATTTTATCCCTCAACATTTTATTCAATTTAATTTTTGTATCTGATTTTGGTTCTGATTCTTTTGATTGTTGTTTTTTATTTTGTTCTTATTTTTTTTAATGTAGTCCTTAATTCTTTTTTTTTCATTTAGTTTTTAAACCAGATTTGATCCTCAATGTTTTGATTACTATTTGTTTTATTTTTAATTTTTTATGATTTAAAAAAAAAATTATGCCAGCCTTCTAGGAAGTAGTTCTGATCTTATGATCAGGGTCACTATTTTCAAATATTAGTTTGGTTTAAGTTTGGTCTCCTTTCTGTCCTCTTTTACAAATTAATATTTTTGTTTTCAATTTCATAATTTGATATTGGTTTATTAGTCTTCAGCTTCATGATTTGTTCTTTTTTTTTTTGTGGGGTTATCCTAATCTCATATATCGAGTAACGGGTTATTGAGTTAACCCAGGCTGATTATAATTTTTTTTCTCAATATTTTTTTATGAAATTGATTTTTTTTTCACTTTCATCCTTTGGCAATAAGTTATTGGTCCTTGAGTTTTGTGATTTTTTTGTTTTGTTTTTATGGGGTTATCCCAGGTGCGAGTTAATCAAGTTATTTCGTGTTGACTCGAGTTTTTTTGTTCAATATTTTTTTAATGATTTAACTTCGGTTTTTTTTCTATTTTTTTTTAAATTAAATCTTTTTATCCCAATTTCATATCGTGCATGACAGGTTTGTCGATTTAACTCGGGTTTTTTCTTTGATGTTTCTTTTTTTTAAAACTGATTTTTTTTCATTTCTATTGTTTGACATTAGGTTATTAGGCCTTGAACTTTGCGAGTTTTTCCCGAGTTGACTCGGATTATCATCATTTAATCATCCTTTTTTATGTTAGGAAAAACTTGACCTAACCCACAACGTAATACGAACTACCTATCTAGTACAAATTAAACATTAAAAATAGGGCTAACATGTTAGGGTTTAGGATCTTAAAAATCAGCCTTCAATGTAGGAGTTGAAGGTCGTCGGAGCTGCTAGAGTTGGTGGGGCAGCAAGGAGGTGCGTGACAATGACGTGCGATTGTATGAACTAGAGCTTATGACGTGTTTTTCAACACGTCGGTGAGATCTGGAGGTGCAAGACAACCTTTATAAGACGTGCTTAATCTTCCTTTTCCTCTTAGTGTGGACAGTGTATCTCACAATTGTTAGAGGTAATAGATTGGGCGATTGAGAGTTTTGACATTTTCTCCTTCTTCTTGTAATTTCTTCTTTTTTGTGATTTTCTCCTTCCTTACTTTGTCTAGCTTGAAGGGTAGGCTTCCATGGTGAGGTTTTATAAGAGATTTGAGTGAGAAAAAGCTTAGTTTATATGTGTGTGTTAAATGGAATAGAGAGATAGCTTGGTGAGAGAGATCACCATGTTCTTTTTGGTGTTTTTAAGTGATGCGTGTTTTTAGTTTTTCTTCTTTTTTAATTTGTTTTGGGAGAGAGTATTTATGATTTTTTTTAGGCTAATTCTCAAACATTATGTATGAGTTTTTCTGTGTGGCTCTCCCTTGTACAAGTAAGGATGAGTTTATTTATACTAATCAAAATATTCCTTGCACACTTGGGTTCTAATCTCTTCCACACCCTTTCATAGTTTTCTTGTATTTTCCAAAACCTTCTAGTGTCTTCTAAAATTTCCCTTCTCTTTTTTAAATAGAATGTGCTCCATTGTTCCCTCTCTTTTTCTTTTGAAGTTCATTTTTTAAAACCAATCCTTATTATTAGTTTTACAATACATCTACCTACTAAAAGAATTTCTTGTTGTTTGATTAAATTTTTTTTTATTTTTTTGAAAGAATTGTAAATACAAAAACAATATGTGAAGTGATAAAAAATTATGAAATGACCACAAATTGACCAAACCATGTTGAAAATGTATTTTTTTTTCATTTTTTTTTTCAAAAATATAGGAGTTAAAAACAAGTTATGACAAAGAAGATAATAAAGTGTATATAGGTCTAGCCATCTTGACCCAATAGAGTATGACCTATTTTTTAAAAGGAAAGTTTTTCCAATCACCATCTATTTTTTAATTAATTTTTTTGTTTTATTTTAATTCATTCAAATAAAAATATGAAAATAATATTTGCAAAGTTATATCTATCATTTACTTTTTGCTGAGAAAATTAACTTTCCACTTTAATCTTTAATTACTATTCATAATTTTTTTTATTTATCAGTTAATATATTTTTAAATGTATTGTGTTAGTATATGTTAATAATAATAAAAATAAAGATAAAGATAATAGTATTCGAGCGTTTGAGTATTTGGAAAAATAATATGTATCTAAGAGTTTGATATAATATGAATAATATGCTTGATTTATCCCCAAATTCTTCTGTCTCCTCCCAACTGGATACTTCATTACAGCTCCGATGTGATTGTTATTCTTACATGTGCCACTGCTATTCTTGCTGTTGACTTGCTTCATTTTGGTTCTTAACTGGTTTTTTACTTGGTTCAAACCTCAGAATGAAAGGCTTGAAGCTTCACTTGTATTTGATACCCAGATTCTCATGAGCATTTGCGTCTTCAAAAAGGGATGTCCTTAAAATTGACGAAATATATGCCCTTCATATTATCATAAAGCAATGCCTCTGCATGTGCTGCCCAAGTCTAAGAAAGTGGCGCAACCAAAAAATAGTTTATGAAGTGGTGCTGTTAGCATGCATATCAGTGAACAGAGGAAGCAGAGGAATTTCACTAATCGGATGTTACCTCGAAAGAACATGGAGGATTTGCTTTCCTTCCATTATAATATCAAGTGCAATCATGGGAAACATGAAAGTAAATTTTCTACCATTTCTGACACAGTTGCTGACATGCTCTTGCATGCTACACTGAAGAAAAACTAAAGGAATAAAGAGAACTGTTAGGTCTTGAATTTTACTTCGGCGCAATACATAAAATGCAGGGAAAACCCCGCAAGTAAATTTCGTCATAATTTTTGACTTGCAACTCACTGAAAATCCCTTCTCTGTTTTGGGTTCTTTTGTTTATTCCCAGAACAATTCCCAAGTGAGCGACTAGAGAAACAGGTACACAACCATTTATAGATATCTCCAAATCGGCAGGGCATTACCATTTGGTGACAGGTTAATATTGCATTGCAAAGTCCAAGCACCAAACCGACTAGTACACTATAAACTCTGTCGGTTATAGTGAGACTTTGACAGGAACTAAATATTACACTGTAAACTCGAGTGATAATTAGAAGGAACCGTGTGACATGCCATAACCTCGACCACGACCAGCATAACCATAGCCTCTTCCATAATAACCACCACGTGATCGACCACCTCGGCCAGGTCCCCAACCTCCTCGACCACCCCAATGGTGGGAGAAATTAACAAATGTCTGCAAATTTAAATCAAGAGAAATTAAGCCCATCAATATTGAAACAAAAATTAATATGGTAACAAAGAGTCATGGCAATAATTGAAAACAAAAATTTATCATTTCAGCAGTTCAGAGTGTTTTTGAAACTTTTACTGTTCTAAAATAAAACAGAACTCTTAAGACAATCCCCACATAATTTAGTAGCGGCAAAAACATTGACAAATTTTATCAGGTTAGATTCTAAAATTAGAAAAAGCAAAGTGATGAGGGTTATAGGGAACAACACATACGTCAGTATCTCTTCTCGACTGCTGGGAAAATCTAGCTCTCCCATTACGTGATCCACCATCAAGAGCATCACATGATATGGAATCAAAAAAGTCATCCTTCACATAAACAGGCTGCAGAATGCGAAACACAGAGTAAGCAAAAGTACAAAGGATTTGAAACGGCAAATCCTTTCAATTTGTGTGTGTGTGTGTGAGAAAGAGAGAGAGAGAAAGAGAGAGAGAGAGAGTATACCTTGGTCTCATGTTTCGATGATCCAACATCATCTTCATCTAGCAAATCATCCCTGTCTTGAGCTTTGTGACTCTTACCAAGGTGACCCCATACTTCGTCCTTATTGAATTTCTCATTCATTGCTGTAAAATCAAAATCCTCCTCGAATCTGGTAGCAGAACGTGAAATCTGCAATCCCAAAGGTTGACTTGTTAAAACTCAAAGTCCACAAAGAATATTGGCTACAGCTACTTTGGTTTAGAAAAGCAAAACAGACAAATTACTTTTCTAGAGTCAGCAATGAACTAGCAGTGATTAAGGAATGGAGAAATTAAGCACAAAAACTAAGACCACCTCTGTATCTAGAACTAGTAATTGCTTGTTAAAAAGGCAATAACAATAACAACTAATAATAATGAATAACAAAGGAAAGGGAGAGAGAAATTAGAGCATGTGAGACTAAAGTAGGATGTTTTCAGAAACTTCCATTTGATATTCTTTAGAAGGAACAGCTCATCTGATAAGGTTCTTATTTTACATGGCCATGTTACACAGCATCAAAGTCAAATTGCCAAATCATGACGACATAAAAAAAGAGATAAAAAGGTTAAATCTGCCAATATGGAAATGCAAGGAAGACAGCACATACCTCATTTTCTCTTCCCCTTCCACGTCCTCCTCTACTAGTATGATAAGTGTACATAGGCGCTCCATATACCTTCAAAGAGAAAAGAAACAGATGAGGTAGATTACAATTCAATAATGTGAGTAACTTGTAGAAAAGCATTTGCCACCAAACTAGGAACCAGGGAACATCAATTTAAAGAGGCCAACTTCAAATTTTCTCAAGTCAAGAATAATGGAGCTCTCAGAAAATTTGCATACCTTATGTTCAGGTTGTGAAGGTAGAGGTAATATGGGTTTCTGCACTTCTGCTGCAGCTGTTGTTGGTGGCGGTGCTGACAATTCTGATGATGATACCTGCACCACCTCGACATCCTTTTGAGCTATCTGTGAAGACTGCGGTGAGGGAACAATGGGAGGGCCAGGCTGCGAAAGTTGGCCTGGTGTCACCAGAGGTGTTTTTCCCTCGTTCAAGACTGAACTTGATGTCCTCATGATGGAGGATGGAGGTTCAGGCATTCTTTTAAAAGGCATTATTGGATCTGGGACTGTTTTGGGCAGGTAAGAACCTGGTGATGCAATAGCAATTTTATCTACAGCAGCAGTCAATGGGGATGCCAATGGCAAGTTACTAGGAAGTGTTTGAGTAGAAACCCTATCAGGAGTTAAATTTTTTGAGTCTGAAACCATTGCAGAAGACCGTGAAGAAGGAAGAGTAGAAGTCTGCAAATTTAAGGTGCTTGTACTAAATGGTGGCAACAGAGGGGGGCTTTCTGACAATGGAGAAGCTGAAGTGTTGGATGCATTCATGGCAGGATACTGCACAGATTGCATCATGGAAGGTGGCATTGACAAGCCAGGTGGGGGTCGAAGCAAAGCTTGCTGTGGGGCCTGAACTCCATTTGAGGGCCCATAGTATCCCTGCCAATACATTGGCATGGCAAGCCCACTACCATTTGTGGTTGGAAGGAGATGTGATGGACCCCATGATTCTAAACTCGCATCAGGCTGATATTGGGGAAGACTGCCTTGAAATGTTGGCCTGGGAAGACCACTGGATGAAGCATGGGAACTTGGATCTGTTAGAGATCCATTACCAGAAGAAGGCAAATTCATGGATGCAGTTGCTGCTTGAGGATACTGAGACTGCACAAGGGAATTTAAATAAACAATAATGTGCTTAAGTAAAGCAAGACATTCTTTTCATCAGTCCATGTCAAGCCTGGATACAATAAGCACTATTCAGATTTTGTACAAGTTATACCAAGTAACTAATGAAACTGACTTCTGGAATCACATGTCCATATATGCAAACAAAATCACTTAGATTAGCAATTTTCTTTTCTTAAGTTTATCATGCGAGTTACAAAGTGGGGCAACCCTTGCTAGACAGAGTTTTCTCTGCAGTTCGACCTCTGGACCTCTCCCTTGAAAAGGGGGAGAGGCAGTACTACTTGTACTGGAGGTCCCATGGTAAATTTGCTCCAAGACCATAATAATATCCAAATCAGCCATAATTTTATCACCTCAAAATCAATAATATCTAACCGATCCATGGACAGACATGCATGAGACCAATGTCATTTTCTTCACCTGGATGATTGCAGGATCATTGTGCACGGGTGTTGCAGTCTGAACAGGTGGAGAAGATTTGACCTGCAAATCCTGTGACCAAATGCACCAAAGAAGAAAAAAGAAATGTAAAGCTATTCCATAACAACTTAAATATGGAGTACCAAATGCCACCTTAACAAAATGTTTGGTCCATAACAGTGTAATCAATGAGGGTCTATTGTAACTCCTTAAATATTCAATATGATCCTCCAAAACTCAACGAATGATGGATGCCTTTATGTTTATGCATGCTGGTATACGGCAAAGCTTTAATAATAACCAACTGAAACTGATACTAAGCATGACATGTCCTCAGCAACATTGTCAAAAATTGCAGGGGCACTTAATTTATAATATTGTACACCAAACTTTTTTGCCAGCAGAGAGGCAGGTGCTTCACATGCAAATAATTCCCTGTCCAGGTCAGACCAGCATGGTTGATGAATTCATTCCCCAATTCAAGCCTAGCACATATTGACCAGACTTAACCCAGAACTTAATGAGAGGTGTAAATTAAAGAGAAAACACAGAAAAAAAATACAAAACCTTACAACTACCAGCAGCTAGCAACGTTTTGCTTGTCCAATGAGCAGGTAGGAGAGTGTCAAAAAACCCATCCATGACAAACAAACCTTGTCTGTCTGTGGCTAAAAAGCTCAAACTTGTACTTCTCATGGCAGACCATCTATACAATGCTAAAGTGCGTAGTTGATTAATGGTCAATCTGCTGAACATGGTGCAGGAATGACCAGAAACAACAACTTTGAACTTACATACCGTACAACAAAAATGCAAGAAATGTGAGATATTTTCCATGCAAGTGGTGACTTAAGAGCTTGTATTGACCAAAACTAAGAGTGTCAAAGTGTGAAACCATGCATGTTTTCTAGTTCAAATAAATATAGATAGTTTATCCAAGGAGAAATGAAGCATAAGAAGTGATAGTAAGAATAATCATTATACACATTATGCATGTCCCCAGAAAAATCCTTTTAACATGTTGTCCAGACTTTGAATTTTCATATGCATAGCAAATGATTCTCATTGCAGACAATCAGTATACCTTGATATCAGTTCCTCGGAAGAGAATGAACTCATAAATTTTATCGCTTGGTGGAATTTGCAGGCCATCCTTTTTCCGCCCTTCCGTTCCAAACGATCTTACTGCAAATTTAAGCAATGTGATTTAGAGCCAACAGACATGCTCTACATCTTTAAACAGTATCCAAAAGAACAAGAAGGAATAAAATACAGAATGTGAAGGCAGAACTTGGCCATAGATTTACTTCTAATATCTTTTGAGGCTGACAATTTCATTATCATCAGAAATACGAGAAAGTCAAAGTGGCTGAAAAACATATTATTTTGCATAGGTTCCAGAAAAATGTGGTTGCTGTTACAGTAATTTACATTAGGATTAGCACGAAACATAGAAGATTGTGACCCAAACTTACCACATTATGGTTCCAGTATAAGTATAATACTAAATGTCTATTAAAAAATGTATAATATTGCGAAAATGATATAAGGTATTTCAGCAGGCGCACAAAAAACAAGAAGCTATTGTTATGCTCAAGAAAAACATTCCAGCCATGGAAATATCACAGGTTTCATATGAAAATGGTCTGATATCTGCATGTTCTGAACTTCCATTTAAGTCATAACTTCCATTTTTGTACAAGTAAAATACAATCCTGTGGTCCAGTTTTCTTCTATTTCCAAACTTCCATTTATGCCATATGCAACTTCAAGGACATTCTATGGAACAGTTAATTTTGCAATAGTTTATCAACGCTATCATATCACTTACATAACCAACAGATTCTTCCAATTAAAACAAAACACTACTGAACATTGCACCAAAGAAGAGTGCTATCCCCTACTTTTCATTCTTTTTTTTTCTTTTCAAAATGGCATCCTTTCTCTCAATGATGAATAACATCACCTTGAATCATAAACAAAAATGTCTAATTCCAAGAGTGCCATGAAGCAGATTTTGCAACCATGTCTGCCTTAATTTAATCCTCTTAAACAACACAACCTCTATTCTTCAAATATAAGCCCATATCAAATGTGTCAATGCTGATATCTTTTACCACCTTCCACCAGGCATAGAACTTTGAACTGGGCTCACAAAATTTTCTTTACCAATAGAAATTCTCCCAGGTACAAATGAACCTTCCAGTGTTAAATACAATTTGCATTTCAACATCTACATTCATACATACATGACTTGTACCAAAAAGAAAAGAACTCTAAAGCTCCAACCCCCATCAAAAAATCACAATGACACAAAACTCATTTGAGATTGAAAGAATCTCTGTCTTAACAACCAGAAAAGCAAAAATCCAGAAAGCAAAACCCAACACAAATGTATAAAGAAAAACCCCAGAAAAAGGATCAAAATATTTACCATTTCTTAAGCCGATTGTGGATTCTTGAGTGTTGATGTTGAAAAGAACGCCTTCATAACGAATCTCAGACTTTGAAGTCAAGCTAATCAAGCTACCTACATAGGAATCTGCTGATGACCCACCACCACTACCACTACCTGTAGAAGAAGAAGAAGAAGAAGATCTGGCTGCCTCTGCTGTTGCAGCTGCCATGACTTGAAAAAAATATCAAATAAGGATTGATGCTTTCTTGTTTCTTTGCCAAAGTAGAAATGGAAGAAAAAAAGAGAATGCAGATAGATGCAAAGGGTGTGTCTTTCTTCCTTCTTTTGGCTTTGATAAAGGGGGCAAGTCTTCTTGTTTACGTTGTTTGTTGGTCTGCTTATGTCCCTCTTTAATGAAAATTGCTGTATCCGTAATTGTTCCAATTCCATTTACTTTAATATTTGAAAAACAAATATGTAGTACTGTATCTATATTTAAGTTTTAGGATATTGCTTTGTTGTGGTTTAGATTAATTTGTTTTTTAAAGTAAAAAAAATCCAAATATTATTAACATATTTTATAATAAAAAAAATAACTATAAACTTAAAATCTGATATATAAACATATTTTTTTAAAAAAAAATTATTGATATAGTGATATATTAAATAATATTTATTTTTAAATATTGAGATGATGATATACTGGATTGATATAGATTAATATGTCAAATCTTTAATCGTAATCATGAGATCATGATAACCTTATAAAAAAACAGATCAAAATAAATTATGAATATTAATTTTTAATCAATTTAATGTTGAAGGATAAAATTAAAAAAGAATATTAAATTAAAAAATAACAAAAAAACCTATCTAAGTCAAACTATCAAACCAATAAAACGGGTCATGAAATCAGGATAACTCTAGAAAAAACAAAAAACAAAAATACAAGGTCTAATTTTCAATTAATCTAATGTTGAAGGATTAAATAAAATAAATAAATAAAGGATAAAACAAGTCAACCCAAGCTAACATGTTAAACTCGCAACCTGGATCATAAGACCAAGATAACTTCATAAAAAGATAAATAAAAAAAAATAACAAAGTTTTATTTCCAACAGATCCAATGTTGAAGGTTAAAATCAATAAAAAATAAAAACTAAATTCATAAAACCGAGATAACTCAATAGAAAGCAAATTTAAAAAAATTACAAAACTCAATTCCCAAACAAACCTAATGTTAAAAGATGAAATTGAAAAATAAAATAACTAAAAAAATAAAAGTAAATTGAGTTGTTGGAGGGTGAAATTGAAAAAACAAATATTCAATTATAAAAGAACCCAAAAAATTAAACAGAGTCAACCCAGATAAACTTATCAAAACTGCAACTCGGATCATTAGATCGCGATAGCCCTAAAAAATAAAAAAAAATAAAAAAAATACTCAATTAAAAAATTACAAAAAAAAAATAGAGTCAATACAGGTCATGAGATTATGATAATTTCATAGAAAAAAAAATATAAAAACATCATGAAACATAATTTCAAGTCATTCCAATGTTAAAAAATGAAATAAGAAAATCAATTAGAAAAAGTGGTCCAAAAAATAAGTCGAGTCAACTTGTTAAACGCGTAGTCTGGGTCATGAGATTAGAATAAATTCATAGAAAGCAATAAAAATATAAAATCCCCCTTCCAATAGATCTAAAATTGAATGTTAAAATCGAGAAAAAATAAATAAATCCATGAGATTGATATACAACCTAACAGAAAGAAAATAGAAAAAATTATAACAACAATTCTCAAAACAATCTAATATTAAAGAATGAATTTGAAAAAAAAAAACTAGAAAAAGGAAGAAGATTGGTTTGGTAAACGGTAAAATTAAAAAAAAAACTAACAAAAAAAACATCATTCAAATTAATAATGTTTTGCATAGTTATCAGACCTGGCCTGACGAGTCATCCCAAGACCCGGGTGACCTGGGGCCTTGGCCGAGCCTGTTTCATTCAAAACTCGGGCCTGCAATTGGCTCTGGAAAACCTTTCAACCCACCGGGTCAACCTAGAACCCGGGTGGCCCTGTAAAATCCGGTTGAAACCTGATTTTTTAACCAGAAATTTTTTTTATGTATATTTTTCAGTTGGTTGTTAATTCATTTCAAAGTTCATAATATAAATACTAGAAGAATATTTTATTTTTTCAATGTGAGATTTGAAACCCTTTAATATATATATTATATGTTCAAAAGAAAAAAGTTATGTTTTTTCAATGTATGATAAAAAATCTTTTTGGTTTAAATACTTCAACTTAAAATAATAAAATAGTATATTTTCAATGTGGGATAAAAAAATCTTTTTGAAATAATCTTTTAAACTCCATTATTTACAACATCTATAGTCTATATCCACATGAATTGTTTCTTAATTTTTTTCATGTAAAATATTAAAATTTCAAATTTTTATTTTATTTTTTTAGGTTGACCCGGGTCGACTCATGTAACCCGGAACCGGGTTTTTTAGCCAAGTCAACCTCTAGATCAATTTTGATAACTATGGTATTTTGTTGGTGTAACTCCAATGATTTAACCATATCCTTTACTGTTTATATATAATTTAGGATATTAATTTATTTTGACATAAATAATAACTTATTGATAATGGAAGATTTTACCATGTTGGGTTCTAAATATGTTATTATTATTTTTTTTTATGAAAGTTATATTCTATTTTAAAACTTTTTAGAAAGATAAAAAAGAATAAATTTGAAAATCTAAAACTTTTTAAGATGATGAAAAATTCAACCGAGTGATAGATTCATTCACATTTTTAAATCAATTTGATTTGTTTAGAAAACAAAAAGTTCTTTTTTTTATAGAAAAATGTAATTTCATTAATATTAGTGATAGAACATTATTATTATTATTATAATTCTTAGACGACTAAAATAAATATAATAAATATAAAAATCGAATCTATTAAATGAAAATAGATCCAACAAATAAAACATTAACTGTCAACTTTTCAATGAGTTTCAATTCAAGGAATTCATTGTCGCCATTGTTGGCAGTAGAATCAAGATTGCGAGATGATATCGAAGCCTCTCTCCAACAAGTTTCATTACTTGAAATTCAAACATAAATGTTAATTTATTTTCCTATCCATTAGAATCTTTGAACAAATCACAAAAAAAAAAA
>Ga0325402_1000762_pt1 | contig 24258 bp, 7 predicted proteins | sample PopdelMetagenome_22_FD_207212 | JGI IMG/M metagenome (GOLD analysis project Ga0325402, IMG submission 207212) | Populus deltoides microbial communities from Bellville, Georgia, United States - Xylem-PdKOR-R3 | ecosystem: Host-associated > Plants > Phyllosphere > Stem > Wood/Secondary xylem...
TGAGATGAGAGAGACGAAAATATTACATTATACCCTCTGAGAAAACTAATCTAGTGTAATTACTGGCATACCCCTCTATCTCTATCATTTAATCTTAAAAAAGAATTCGCTACCTTCAACTGAAGGACAATTTTGTATTCTCGCTATTGAGTGGTCATGAGTCATTTTCATTGTTGACTGAAAAAAGAATACCCTACCCTACCATGTTTCGCCTCAAAAGCATTCACAATGCAAAACTTTAACTTTTTTATTATTAAGTAATACTCTAAAAGGCGTGGGGAAAGCACTGTAGCTTCCCCACGCCTTTCACTTATTAATACATTATATTATTATAATTATTATATTATATTATAATTATTATTACTATCCTTTCACTTATTAATATATTATATTATTATAATTATTATATTATATTATAGAACTGTCTTTATTTTTTTTCGTTTTTAATTTTTTTTGTTTTTTTTAATGAAATTTTTTTTGTTTGATTTAGTTTGTTAATGTTAATTTTTTTTATTTAGTTATCAGATTTTCATGATACGGATCCCGGGTTTGATGGGTTAATCTGGTTTGACGAGTTCACCCGGATTTTTTTTTTAATTAATTTTTTTTGTTTAGTTTAGTTTGTTGATTTTAAATTTCTTTCTATTTAATTATCAGACTTTCATGACACGTATTCTGGGCTTGACGGGTTAACTTGGTTTGATGGGTTAACCCAATTAAATCTGGGTAAACCCGTCAAATTTTTTTTTTCTATTTAGTTATCAAACTCTTACAACGCGAATCTCAGGTCTTACGGGTTAACCTGGTTTGAAGGGTTAACCCAATTAATTCATATTTTTTTTCTTTTTCTTCATTAGTTTTTTTTTTCTCCTGTTGGTTTTTTTTCTTTGTTTTTTTCTTTTTAATTAATCTATTTAATTATCACACTTTTATGACACGATCTTGCAGCAAGACCCACATATAATATTCTTGGGTCTGGTGTTGCAGCCAGACTCACTTAAACTTGGATCATACAAGTTTAATGTTATTATTAATATTATAAATATTACTTTTAGGTCAGACGTTGCAGCCAAACCCAAAACTTCTAGGTATAACTTTGTAGAAAAACCTAACACTTTTAAATTTTAATTTTTTAAAAAATATAAAAAATAATTAATCCGCGCCATCGCGAGGATCATGTAACTAATTTGAGCTAAATATGACGGAAAAAGACGAAAAGGGGGGTGGGGCAAAAATATTACGTGAGCGTTTGGTGATGTCGCTACGATTGCACTACCGTTTGGTTAAGAAAAAAAAAGTGTTTTATGCTTGTAGGATCCACTAATTTTGCTGCTTCTCTCGTGAGAAGAGTCACGTGATCCGATCAGGTGAACAATAAAGATATTTTTTTACTGTTCTGACCGAATTAGATTCGGTTTAAAGTTAAAAAATACAAATCAGATCCGACCCTACCATGTCTTGTATTCTCGCAATTGAGCGGTCATGAGTCATTTTCATTGTTGACTGAAAAAAGAATACCCTACCCTACCATGTTTCGCCTCAAAAGCATTCACAATGCAAAACTTTAACTTTAACTTTAACTTTAAATTGAATTGAAGCAGTGAATTTATTATAGTTATGATGCCTGGTAGATGTAAATATATTTTTTAATTAAAAATATATTAAAATAATTTTTTATTTTGACTTCAAAATGATAAAATAATAAAAAAAAAACGAAAATAATTTAAATAACAGACTAAATCATATTGCCAAACAATACAAATTAAAGTAGTCTCCATAGGCCAATCCCCAGCCCTTTTAATTTAATGTAATAAAATTTGTTTAGTTTACAATAAGTTAACTTTTTAAACTGATTTTCCTGTTAAATAAATTACTCCAAATACGTTAATAAATATTGATTAATTAAGGCAGAAAGAGAAATCACCATCCATTAAAAATTGATAAATAATGGAAAGGAAAGTCAACAACATATAATAAACTACAATTTTTTTGTTGAAGGTAGCAAGAGAGATGTGAGAGGGTGCAGATAAAAAAGAGTAACAAGAACTCGGGAGCTTCTACATACTTTAAATAGGCATTTTGGATTATTTTCTTTTTCTTAAAGCAAGTATTCAAACAATATATTACAGATAACGTTACCAGGTTGCGGTCATACTACTAAAAATAGCACTTGTAATTTCAATCACACCACGCAATTATATATATATATATATATATATATATATATATATATATATAGACTACAGTCTTTCATCAACCGTAATTCTCTTCAATGGCTCGGTATGGTTACACTGGCAACTCATTTGGCTCTTGGGCTTGGCCGTAGTGTTGACAAAGGCGAACTGCATTGCAAAGGGATTCACGCAATTGTAACAATTCCTCGCGTAAAGTATATGCTACCCATATAAATAACACCACCCGCGCGGAAAGAAGTAACCACCAAATTCTTGGGACAGGGATTATGAGTAGCAGAGCAATGGCGAGAGCTCCGGCCAGAAGACTGGCGCCAGCAGCAATTGATTGGAAGTGACCAGCTGCAAGTTTAACTTCCCATGCACTACTTACAATATGGACGAGCACAGCAACAACGGACATGGTTATGATAGCATCGTGTGTACTAGACGGAGAGAGAGATTCAGATTTCAATTGGATAATGGCAGCCAGTGCTCCAATAACAGAGAAAAACCAACCATGTCTTTCCATTCCCCTATCAAATTAAAAACGAAAACTGCTTTAGACCACAGAAACAATTAATAAATGTATAAAGTTAAACTAAAAGAGTGATCAGCATGAAAACAAATGCTGCAACTACTTGCAGTGTTTGTTTTGAGGGGGAAGGGAAGGGAGGGGCGGGGTTAGAACCCTTCACCATGCATGCCACATGATCCATGCCAAACAAAAGCCCATAAACCAACTTAGTCGATTCAAAGAATGAAAGCCACTTCTTGTGGTTTTATCCCATATGCCACTGCAACTTGATGCAGTTGCAGAGCATGCATGAAGCATCTACCATGCCATAGTACTGCCAAACTCACATTCACATCTACCCAAATGTAAAATTTGGGCATTATTGTTTCAAGTAAAAGATCAAAATAATCTTACAAGAGATCAAAATAATCTTAAAAGATCATAATACTTGATTGTATTAATCCTTCTCTGCTCTCCTATCTCTGGATAGTTCAACTAATGAACTTAACTCTAGATTCTTTTGAGCTGTAAACCACAAAACCCCCAATTTCTTAAACCAGAACTTCATTTATGGGACAGAGACTAAGATCTAACATTGTCACATGTATCTATACAAGAAATCTCAACAATTCCTAACCAGAAAGAGAGTACAGAGCTTCATTTATGGGACAGAGACTAAGATCTACCATTGTCACATGTATCTATACAAGAAATCTCAACACTTCCTAACCAGAAAGAGACTGCAGACACGAACCCATGAATAACAAACAAATTCACTTAGCAATTGAGCTTCATGACTCAAAATGGAAATTCAAAAGCAAAAACCTTACTTGTAATGTTCTTGAGATGCAGCAATGAGGTCGTCTCACAAGATCTCTTAGCAGCTGGAGTTTTGTGAGCAAGCTTTTTTATGTTTTTTTTTTCTTATTTTATAAATCATAGATTGTTTAGGGTTTTAATCTGCTATGGTATTTCTCTAAATCGATTGAGTGCTTGACTTTGTAATGACTTGTGTTGGGCTTCTGTGCACCACTCATTTAGCTATGCTAAAATTTAAATGTTATTCATATAATAGTAGGTAATGAATAAAGAAGTATGAATATTGAAATTTAAGAATAGACAGTAAAAAATATGACCAAAAAAAATAAAGAAATTCAAGGTTAAGAGAGAGGCAGACCAAACTTCTAATCCGGATTTCAGATGATACCTTAATTGGATTGCCATGCTATCATACAATTTCTACCAAGGAATTATTGTTTAGTGGAAAGAAAGTGAGAAACAAAACACATAAAAGGAGTGTTTAATAAAGTTGAAATAATTTGGAAAAGGCTTACTGGAAAGAACAATTATTGAAGATTTATTGAGGACTATGAGTGAGAAAACCATCTACCAAGTCATTAGCAATCTCATGATAAATCAGATTAGCACAAACGATATGTTGGTGTCAGATCATTTTAACATGTTAAAAGCACGTTCCTTTCCAGCCACTTGAGCTTAAAAAAGCAAACCTTAACATTTGAAAATTCTACTCCCTCTATGCCATTAACATTAGCCCTTTTGCACAAAAAAAAAAAAAAACACAAGGTTTAAGGAAGCACCAACAGTCATTTAATTAGAGTTGGCTTTAGCATGCTATTCTTTTTTCAACCGTAAGGTGTCTTAACTACTATGCATTCTTGTATTAAAAATTAGAGAACATAATGATAAATTTCATCATTAAATTAGAATACAAATTTGATAGATCAATTTAAATAAAGTGAATTTGAGGTTTTACCTGATAAAGGAGAGATCATAATTTGTGATGAGAATCTCATTTTAACCTGCTACTCTTTTTTTCAAATAAATTCTGCATAAAAGAACAAAAAAGATATGAATAGAAATGAATTTGAAAAGAACAATAAACAGACAAAGGATTTTAAGTTTGCAATTTTCTCCAGATAAATGAATTTGGAAAAACAAAATCCACCGATTACCTTGCATCTTTAGATCTGGCAATGGATAGGGAAAGGTGATTTCCTGGCACAAGGACACACTATAGCACACAGTTTCCACCCTCATAGTATCTTTAGCCACCATCAATTGTCTTCTCCAGCATCCCAACAAATTCAAGAGAACAAAAGAGACTCCATTAGTCAAAACTTTTATCTTCGTTAAATTCATGAAATTTATGCATGTGCCAATTCAAAAGATGAAAGACATTAAGGAGATTGGAGATCACAATCCACATATATCTAACAACTTTTCTGAACAGACACCCAAAAGGGCTGTATTTTTTTAGGAGAAACGAGCCAAAGTTTAATTTCCAATACCTCTCTAGAACAAAAACAGAACTATTCAATGGCTGGTGTCAAAGAATGAAAACCACTTATTCTGGTTTTATCCCATATGCCACTGCAACTTAATGTAGTTGCAGAGCATGCGTGAAGCATCTACCATAGTAATGCCAAACTCACATTCGCATCTACCCAAATGTAAAATTTGGGCATTAAGGTTTTAATCTCCTCTTCCCGTAACTATTCTTTTTGGTAGCATTCTATTAGAAACAATTAGCTATATCAAAATTTAATAGTCATTGAACTTTAAGAATAGACAGCGAGAATCTTGCCCCAAAAAAATAAATAAATTCAAGGTTGAGAGAGAGGCGGACCAAAATCCTAAAAGGTGTCTGTTTAAAAAAGTTGAAATAATTAGGCAAAGGCTTACTGGAAAGAAGAACAATTATATTGAAGATTTATTAAGGACTATGAGCAAGACAACTACCTACCAGGAGAGATCATGATTTGTGATGAGAATTTGAAAAGAACAACAAGTAGATAAAGGATTAGAAGATTGCTACGTTTTCCAATAAAAAGATAAATGAATTTGAAAGGAAAAAGAAATCCACTGATTACCTTGCATCTTTTAGATCAGGCAATGGATGGGGAATGGTGATTGAAGGCATTTTGTCCAGTAACTACCCAAGCAAAAGCGCAGAATTTCTGAACCACTGGTCCTAAAGAAAATTTATCTTCAAGAAGCTTCTTTGCAGTTTTATCAACATGAGGTTTCAGTATTATTCAGAAGTTCCTGGGACAAGGACATGCTATGTTACAGAGTTTCCACCCACCCGGTATCTTTAGCCATCATCAAATGTTTTATCCACCATCTGTATAAATTCAAGAGAACAAAAAAGAATCAATTAGTCACAACTTCATCTGTTAAATTCATGAATTTTATGCCTGTGCTGATTCAAAAGCTGAATATCAACAAAGAGATTGGAGATCACAATTCCAAAGATCTAACAACTTATCTGAATTGACATCCAAAAGGCTGTATTTTTTTTTATTTCATTCAGCACAAACAGAAGAACTCAAGAAAATCAACTAAAAAAATCAAATCATTAAGAGGATAAACGTAGCCATATGTATCTTGCCAATAACCCCCATGATAATTACAAACCTAGAACAAGTCCTCCTTTGGGGTGCGAGTCTGAGCAGTAAATGTGAAAGAAGAAAAAAGACGACCTGGAGTTCTGAGGCCATGATAATCGATAAAAAAAATAAACAAAGACCGTCAATGACTGGAACATAGAGATAACCATGCACGTGTGGCAGATCTGTTACAGATCCAAACAAACTCCCAAAAACAAATTAAAGCAATCAAAAGGATAACCACCCTAACTTCAACCTGGAAAATTGAGAAACTTCGTAACAGCACATCAAATAAACAACTGAATCCATGGCATCTCTTCTATTTAAGTCCTCTTCTGTGTTGTGAGATGAGAGAGACGAAAATATTACCATATACTTGGTGGGTCTTGGTGGGTCTTGGTGGGTGGGAGTTCTTCAGCACATCAAATAAACCACTGAATCCAGGCATCTCTTCGTTTTCTCTTCTGGTGGGTTTGTAAGGGAGGGACGGGAATCGGGGGGGGGGGGGGGGTTGTGAACAGTAACACATTTTTGTGAACGGTAAATTTTTTTTTTTTTAAATACTGTTTTTTTATGCCTTTTGAGATTCGTTTTGCTTCTTTATTTCCTTTTTTTAATTATTTCTTTTTGTTTTTTTATGCCTTTTGAGATTCCTTTCGCTTTTTTTTTTCTTTTTTAATTATTTTTTTATTTAATTTAATTTGGTAATGTTAAATTTTTTTTATTTAGTTATTAGACTTTCATGACAAATATCCTGAGTTTCACGGGTTAACCTGGTTTCACGGGTGAACCCAGTTAATTCCGGATTGACCCGTCAGTTTTTATTATTATTATTTTCATAAATATTTTTATTTAATTTAGTTTGTTAATGTTAAATTTTTTTTATTTAGTTATCAGACTTTCATGACACAAATGCTGGGTTTAACAGGTTAACATGGTTTATCGAGTTAACCCGGATTTTTTTTCTTTTTAATTAATTGTTTTTTGTTTAGTTCAGTTTGTTAATGTTCACTTTTTTTTATTTAGTTACCAGACATTCATGACACGGATCCCGGGTTTAACGGGTTAACTTGATTTGACGAGCTAACCTGAATTTTCTTTTTTGTTTTTTTTTTCTTTTTAATTATTTTTTTCGTTTAGTTTAGTTTGTTAATGTTAAATTTCTTTCTATTTAGTTTTTTTTCTTCTTAGAGGTTTTTTTTCTTTTATTTTTTATTTTTAATTAATTTAGTTTATTAATATTAAATCTTTTTCTAAGTAGTTCTCGGCTGATGTCTTAAGTTTTTTTTTTTATGCCTTTGACTGTAGACTGCACAGTGCAGTCCACAGTGAAAAGGCTGATGCCTTTTTTTTTCTTTTTAATTAATTTTTTTTGTTTAATTTAAATTGTTAATGTTAAATTTTTTTTCTATTTAGTTATCAAACTTTCATTACACGGATTCCGGATTTGACAGGTTAACCTGGTTTGACGAGTTAGCCCAATTAATTCTGGGTTAACCCATTAATTTGTTTTTTTCTTTTTAATTATCAAACTTTCACGATGCGAATTCAAGGTATGATAGGTTAACCTGGTTTGAAGGGTTAACCCAATTAATTCATATTTTTTTTTCATTAGTTTTTTTTTTTCCTGTTGGTTTTTTTCTTTTTAACTAATCTATTTAATTATCACACGTTTATGACACGATCTTGCAGCCAGACCCACGTCCAATGCTATTGGGTCTGGTATTGCAGTCCAGACACTTTTATGTTATGGGTTAACCCAAGTTTAATGTTATTATTAATATTATGAACATTACTCTTGGGTCAGGCGTTGCAACCAAACCTGAGACTTTTGGATATAACTTTACAAAAAAACCTAACACTTTTAGATCTTAAGCTATTTTTAAAATGCAAAAAATAATTGACCCGCGGCATCGCACGAGGCATGTAACTAGTTATTATTACTATGCATCAAATACACCACTAATAGCTTAGCGTTTTACTGTGCATCAAATAAACCACTGAATCAAGGCATCTCTTCGTTTTCTCTCCGGGTGGGTTTGAATGGGAGGGACGGCAAATAGGTGTCCCTGGTTATTGAACAGTGGGATATCATCATCATTATTATTATGTCTATTAAGAATAAACTAAAACTGCTCAGTGTTTTGCTGTGCAAGTCCACAGTGAAACGCTGAGCAGTATTCTCCTTTTTTTTTTTCTTTTCACTTTTTTTGATTTTTTTTTTCAATTTTTTTTTGTTTTATTTTTTTTCTATGCCTTTATAGTTTTTTTTTTTTGCCTTTTTCTTTATGTTTTTTTCTTTTAATGAATTTTTTTGTTTAATTTAGTTTGTTAATGTTAATTTTTTTATTTAGTTATCAGATTTTCATGACACGGATCCCGGGTTTGACGGGTTAACCTGATTTGACGAGTTAACTCGAATTTATTTTTTTTTTGCTTTTTTTCTTTTTAATTAATAACATGTACTAAAATTGTTCAGTGTTTTACTGTGCAGTCCACGTGAAACGCTAAACTGTTTTTTTTTGTTTTTAATTTTTTAATTTATTTTTGCTTTTTATGCCTTTATGGGTTTGTTTTTTTTGCTTTTTTTCTTTGTGTTTCTTTAATGATTTATTTTTGTTTAATTTAGTTTGTTAATGTTAATTTTTTTATTTAGTTATCAGATTTTCATGACACGGATCCCGGGTTTGACGGGTTAACCTGATTTGACGAGTTAACTCGAATTTATTTATTTTTTGCTTTTTTTCTTTTTAATTAATAACATATACTAAAATTGTTCAGTGTTTCACTGTGCAGTCCACGTGAAACCCTAAACTGTTTTTTTTTGTTTTTAATTTATTAATTTATTTTTGCTTTTTATGCCTTTATGGGTTTGTTTTTTTGCTTTTTTTCTTTGTGTTTCTTTAATGATTTTTTTTTGTTTAATTTAGTTTGTTAATGTTAATTTTTTTTTTAGTTATCAAACTTTCATGACACGGATCCCGGGTTTGACGGATTAACCTGGTTTGACGAGTTAACCCAGAATTTTTTTTTTTGCTTTTTTTAAAGTTTGACGAGTTAACCCGGAATTTGTTTTTTGCTTTTTTTCTTTTTAATTAATTTTTTTTTTCATTTAGTTTAGTTTTTTAATGTTAAATTTCTTTCTATTTAATTATCAGACTTTCATGACACGTATCCTGGGCTTGACGGGTTAACCCGTCAATTTATTTTTATATTTAGTTATCAAACTTTCATGACGTGAATCCTAGATTTGACGGGTTAACTAGTGTATTATGCCTCTTCTCCACCTTTCGGTACTGCAGATAACGTGTCGAGTGCAAATTACATAAACTCTATAAAGCTAGAATACCCCTGGCTTTCTTAAGATTTACATACCCCTTCATTTTACTAGAATACCCCTTCAACCTTGCTATCAAAAGTCATTGGAAGGTACTTTCGTGATGACTTCCTGAACCATACTTTTTTGGTTTGAATCGTTTGAGATGGCTGACTGAGGAGTCGTTAATTGGTAATCTAGAAGTTATTTTTTAAAATATTTTTTATTTTAAAATATATTAAAATAATTTTTAATATTAACACATCAAAATACTATAAAAATATCAATTTAAAATAAAAAAATTAAATATTTTCAAAAATACTTTTAAAATATAAAATCAAATATTACGGGTGTCCATTAGATTTCACTTGCTAATTATGTTACTGTTGATTGTCAAATTTGATAATAAAGTACTGTTTTCGTGTTGCCAACGAAAGCACAGCGGCTCAAATGCAGACCTTGTGTTTAATTTTTTTCCCTTGCCACCCAGCCTAGATTTAGTTTATCTGGAGTGGCAATGTAGCACAGCGAAGTAGGCTTTTGCCTCCCAAAAACCCTCGAGGGGAGGCTTTACTAAGCTGTGAATTGGTCGTAGAGGATTTAGCTAGTTACCATAGCTAAAACAGCTCAGTTTTTTGTTGCGTAAATTCACATAAAACACTGAGCTGTTTTTTTTTTTCTTTTCTCTTTTTAGTTTGCCTTTTTAGGTTGTTTTTATTTTATCTTCTTTTATCTTTGTTTTTTTTAAAGTTGTTTCGTTTTTTTTTAATGAATGTTTTTTTTTTTAATTTTTTTTTGTTAATGTAAAATTTTTTATGCATCGTGGTGTGAATCCCTTTAGAGAGACCAAAAACAGGAAAATCATGGTGGGTATCGATCCGAAATGCTTATAAAAAAGAAAAAGAAAAAAATGAAGACGAGAGTTATCCCAAAACCCTTTGAAAGTGACATCAAAGGAAATTGAATGTGAGCTGGACCGGTGGCGAGACAAAAGGTAAGTGACATCATGACATCTCTTCTTTTCTGGTTCTTCTAGGGCTTTCCAGCCCTCTTTTGATAAGTGAGACGAGAGAGACGAAAATATCCCTTTACTTGCAGGTGAGAGTTCTGCCATGAATAAAATAGAGAGACCCGATCTGTTGCAGATCCACCAAACCAGAAAACCAAATTAAAAAAAAAAAATCAAAAGAATAATTAAATAAATCAAATAACCACCATAACTTTCAATCTGGAAAATAGAGAAGATTTGAATAGAACATCGAACAAACAACCGAATTAAAACAGAAAATAGCTGTCTGCATCTCTTCTATAGGTTTTTTTTTCCTATTCTTCGTACATTTCAGTTTGCTGTTGTGTTTAGAAATTGAGAGTTAAGAAGGGGTGAGAAAAAATTTAAAATTTTTGATTAAACTGAGAAAATTAAAAACAAAAAACTAATTAAAGAAATCAAATCATGAAAAAAACTAATTAAATTAATTAGAATATTTTTAAAAAAATTAGTTAAGTTTAATTTCAATTTTATAAGGCTAAAATTGATAAACCTCGACGAACCATTTCAAATTAATAAAAAAAATATTATAAAAAAATATTTTCCATTTTAACCTAATAACCCTAGCAACCGCCCTCTCCAGAGACATAGGCAGTGTGGTTGCGGTTGCTTTTCAAATAGCTTTTCGTGCCGAAATACATGTCAATGATGTTTTTTTATTTTTTTAAAATTATTTTTGACATCAGCACATCAAAACGATCCAAAAAGTACAAACCGCACTCAATTTTAACAAAAAAAAATTTTAAATTTAACGAAACGCAGTTACAAACACAATTCCAAACATTCTTATAAACATGGTACACCTCAGTTCTCACAGCCTCCCACGATAACACTCACAAGTCCACACTCAGTTCTTCGTTCTTCAATCTTCATTTTGTAATCTTCATTAGTCATCACCATATCTAAGCAAATCAACCACCTCCCATCTAAGTTCTCACACGCCACATCCAACCTTTCAATCTTCATTCTTTAATTTGAAAGGTGAATATTCCAAGCACGGCCCCACAGATTAGAGGCAGCGGCACAACAATAATAAATCTTTTTGATTAAAATAATATTTGATAATAATTGTGATTTAAAATATTTTTATTTAAAAATATATTAAAATAATATATTTTTTATTTTTAAAAATTATTTTTAAAATCAACATATTAAAACTATTTAAAATTATATATATAAAATTTTTTTTTAAAAAAATCAACGCGCTAAAGTAAATGTTCTGTGTTGCGCGTCCAAGTCCTGTTCTGTGTTGTGAGATGAGAGAGACGAAAATATTACATTATACCCTCTGAGAAAACTAATCTAGTGTAATTACTGGCATACCCCTCTATCTCTATCATTTAATCTTAAAAAAGAATTCGCTACCTTCAACTGAAGGACAATTTTGTATTCTCGCTATTGAGTGGTCATGAGTCATTTTCATTGTTGACTGAAAAAAGAATACCCTACCCTACCATGTTTCGCCTCAAAAGCATTCACAATGCAAAACTTTAACTTTTTTATTATTAAGTAATACTCTAAAAGGCGTGGGGAAAGCACTGTAGCTTCCCCACGCCTTTCACTTATTAATACATTATATTATTATAATTATTATATTATATTATAATTATTATTACTATCCTTTCACTTATTAATATATTATATTATTATAATTATTATATTATATTATAGAACTGTCTTTATTTTTTTTCGTTTTTAATTTTTTTTGTTTTTTTTAATGAAATTTTTTTTGTTTGATTTAGTTTGTTAATGTTAATTTTTTTTATTTAGTTATCAGATTTTCATGATACGGATCCCGGGTTTGATGGGTTAATCTGGTTTGACGAGTTCACCCGGATTTTTTTTTTAATTAATTTTTTTTGTTTAGTTTAGTTTGTTGATTTTAAATTTCTTTCTATTTAATTATCAGACTTTCATGACACGTATTCTGGGCTTGACGGGTTAACTTGGTTTGATGGGTTAACCCAATTAAATCTGGGTAAACCCGTCAAATTTTTTTTTTCTATTTAGTTATCAAACTCTTACAACGCGAATCTCAGGTCTTACGGGTTAACCTGGTTTGAAGGGTTAACCCAATTAATTCATATTTTTTTTCTTTTTCTTCATTAGTTTTTTTTTTCTCCTGTTGGTTTTTTTTCTTTGTTTTTTTCTTTTTAATTAATCTATTTAATTATCACACTTTTATGACACGATCTTGCAGCAAGACCCACATATAATATTCTTGGGTCTGGTGTTGCAGCCAGACTCACTTAAACTTGGATCATACAAGTTTAATGTTATTATTAATATTATAAATATTACTTTTAGGTCAGACGTTGCAGCCAAACCCAAAACTTCTAGGTATAACTTTGTAGAAAAACCTAACACTTTTAAATTTTAATTTTTTAAAAAATATAAAAAATAATTAATCCGCGCCATCGCGAGGATCATGTAACTAATTTGAGCTAAATATGACGGAAAAAGACGAAAAGGGGGGTGGGGCAAAAATATTACGTGAGCGTTTGGTGATGTCGCTACGATTGCACTACCGTTTGGTTAAGAAAAAAAAAGTGTTTTATGCTTGTAGGATCCACTAATTTTGCTGCTTCTCTCGTGAGAAGAGTCACGTGATCCGATCAGGTGAACAATAAAGATATTTTTTTACTGTTCTGACCGAATTAGATTCGGTTTAAAGTTAAAAAATACAAATCAGATCCGACCCTACCATGTCTTGTATTCTCGCAATTGAGCGGTCATGAGTCATTTTCATTGTTGACTGAAAAAAGAATACCCTACCCTACCATGTTTCGCCTCAAAAGCATTCACAATGCAAAACTTTAACTTTAACTTTAACTTTAAATTGAATTGAAGCAGTGAATTTATTATAGTTATGATGCCTGGTAGATGTAAATATATTTTTTAATTAAAAATATATTAAAATAATTTTTTATTTTGACTTCAAAATGATAAAATAATAAAAAAAAAACGAAAATAATTTAAATAACAGACTAAATCATATTGCCAAACAATACAAATTAAAGTAGTCTCCATAGGCCAATCCCCAGCCCTTTTAATTTAATGTAATAAAATTTGTTTAGTTTACAATAAGTTAACTTTTTAAACTGATTTTCCTGTTAAATAAATTACTCCAAATACGTTAATAAATATTGATTAATTAAGGCAGAAAGAGAAATCACCATCCATTAAAAATTGATAAATAATGGAAAGGAAAGTCAACAACATATAATAAACTACAATTTTTTTGTTGAAGGTAGCAAGAGAGATGTGAGAGGGTGCAGATAAAAAAGAGTAACAAGAACTCGGGAGCTTCTACATACTTTAAATAGGCATTTTGGATTATTTTCTTTTTCTTAAAGCAAGTATTCAAACAATATATTACAGATAACGTTACCAGGTTGCGGTCATACTACTAAAAATAGCACTTGTAATTTCAATCACACCACGCAATTATATATATATATATATATATATATATATATATATATATATAGACTACAGTCTTTCATCAACCGTAATTCTCTTCAATGGCTCGGTATGGTTACACTGGCAACTCATTTGGCTCTTGGGCTTGGCCGTAGTGTTGACAAAGGCGAACTGCATTGCAAAGGGATTCACGCAATTGTAACAATTCCTCGCGTAAAGTATATGCTACCCATATAAATAACACCACCCGCGCGGAAAGAAGTAACCACCAAATTCTTGGGACAGGGATTATGAGTAGCAGAGCAATGGCGAGAGCTCCGGCCAGAAGACTGGCGCCAGCAGCAATTGATTGGAAGTGACCAGCTGCAAGTTTAACTTCCCATGCACTACTTACAATATGGACGAGCACAGCAACAACGGACATGGTTATGATAGCATCGTGTGTACTAGACGGAGAGAGAGATTCAGATTTCAATTGGATAATGGCAGCCAGTGCTCCAATAACAGAGAAAAACCAACCATGTCTTTCCATTCCCCTATCAAATTAAAAACGAAAACTGCTTTAGACCACAGAAACAATTAATAAATGTATAAAGTTAAACTAAAAGAGTGATCAGCATGAAAACAAATGCTGCAACTACTTGCAGTGTTTGTTTTGAGGGGGAAGGGAAGGGAGGGGCGGGGTTAGAACCCTTCACCATGCATGCCACATGATCCATGCCAAACAAAAGCCCATAAACCAACTTAGTCGATTCAAAGAATGAAAGCCACTTCTTGTGGTTTTATCCCATATGCCACTGCAACTTGATGCAGTTGCAGAGCATGCATGAAGCATCTACCATGCCATAGTACTGCCAAACTCACATTCACATCTACCCAAATGTAAAATTTGGGCATTATTGTTTCAAGTAAAAGATCAAAATAATCTTACAAGAGATCAAAATAATCTTAAAAGATCATAATACTTGATTGTATTAATCCTTCTCTGCTCTCCTATCTCTGGATAGTTCAACTAATGAACTTAACTCTAGATTCTTTTGAGCTGTAAACCACAAAACCCCCAATTTCTTAAACCAGAACTTCATTTATGGGACAGAGACTAAGATCTAACATTGTCACATGTATCTATACAAGAAATCTCAACAATTCCTAACCAGAAAGAGAGTACAGAGCTTCATTTATGGGACAGAGACTAAGATCTACCATTGTCACATGTATCTATACAAGAAATCTCAACACTTCCTAACCAGAAAGAGACTGCAGACACGAACCCATGAATAACAAACAAATTCACTTAGCAATTGAGCTTCATGACTCAAAATGGAAATTCAAAAGCAAAAACCTTACTTGTAATGTTCTTGAGATGCAGCAATGAGGTCGTCTCACAAGATCTCTTAGCAGCTGGAGTTTTGTGAGCAAGCTTTTTTATGTTTTTTTTTTCTTATTTTATAAATCATAGATTGTTTAGGGTTTTAATCTGCTATGGTATTTCTCTAAATCGATTGAGTGCTTGACTTTGTAATGACTTGTGTTGGGCTTCTGTGCACCACTCATTTAGCTATGCTAAAATTTAAATGTTATTCATATAATAGTAGGTAATGAATAAAGAAGTATGAATATTGAAATTTAAGAATAGACAGTAAAAAATATGACCAAAAAAAATAAAGAAATTCAAGGTTAAGAGAGAGGCAGACCAAACTTCTAATCCGGATTTCAGATGATACCTTAATTGGATTGCCATGCTATCATACAATTTCTACCAAGGAATTATTGTTTAGTGGAAAGAAAGTGAGAAACAAAACACATAAAAGGAGTGTTTAATAAAGTTGAAATAATTTGGAAAAGGCTTACTGGAAAGAACAATTATTGAAGATTTATTGAGGACTATGAGTGAGAAAACCATCTACCAAGTCATTAGCAATCTCATGATAAATCAGATTAGCACAAACGATATGTTGGTGTCAGATCATTTTAACATGTTAAAAGCACGTTCCTTTCCAGCCACTTGAGCTTAAAAAAGCAAACCTTAACATTTGAAAATTCTACTCCCTCTATGCCATTAACATTAGCCCTTTTGCACAAAAAAAAAAAAAAACACAAGGTTTAAGGAAGCACCAACAGTCATTTAATTAGAGTTGGCTTTAGCATGCTATTCTTTTTTCAACCGTAAGGTGTCTTAACTACTATGCATTCTTGTATTAAAAATTAGAGAACATAATGATAAATTTCATCATTAAATTAGAATACAAATTTGATAGATCAATTTAAATAAAGTGAATTTGAGGTTTTACCTGATAAAGGAGAGATCATAATTTGTGATGAGAATCTCATTTTAACCTGCTACTCTTTTTTTCAAATAAATTCTGCATAAAAGAACAAAAAAGATATGAATAGAAATGAATTTGAAAAGAACAATAAACAGACAAAGGATTTTAAGTTTGCAATTTTCTCCAGATAAATGAATTTGGAAAAACAAAATCCACCGATTACCTTGCATCTTTAGATCTGGCAATGGATAGGGAAAGGTGATTTCCTGGCACAAGGACACACTATAGCACAGAGTTTCCACCCTCATAGTATCTTTAGCCATCATCAATTGTCTTCTCCAGCATCCCAATAAATTCAAGAGAACAAAAGAGGCTCCATTAGTCAAAACTTTTATCTTCGTTAAATTCATGAAATTTATGCATGTGCCAATTCAAATGCTGAAAGACATTAAGGGGATTGGAGATCACAATCTACATATATCTAACTTATCTGAACAGACACCCAAAAGGGCTGTATTTTTTTAGGAGAAACGAGCCAAAGTTTAATTTCCAATGCCTCTCTAGAATACAAACAGAACTATTCAATGGCTGGTGTCAGAATGAAAGCCACATATTCTGGTTTTATCCCATAAACCACTGCAACTTAATGCAGTTGCAGAGCATGCATGAAGCATCTACCATGCCATAGTAATGCCAAACTCACATTCGCATCTACCCAAATGTAAAATTTGGGCATTAAGGTTTCAATCTCCTCTTTCCTTAACTATTCTTTTTGGTAGCTTTCTATTAGAAACAATTAGCTATAATAAAATTTAATGGTTATTGAACTTTAAGAATAGATGGTGAGAATCTTGCCCCAAATAAATAAATAAATTCAAGGTTGAGAGAGAGGCGGACCAAAATCCTAAAAGGTGTCTGTTTAAAAAAGTTGAAATAATTAAGCAAAGCCTTACTGGAAAGAAGAACAATTATATTGAAGATTTATTAAGGACTATGAGCGAGACAACTATCTACCAGGAGAGATCATGATTTGTGATGAGAATTTGAAAAGAACAACAAACAGATAAAGGATTAGAAGATTGCTACGTTTTCCAATAAAAAGATAAATGAATTTGAAAGAAAAAAAAAATATCCACTGATTACCTTGCATCTTTTAGATCAGGCAATGGATAGGAATGGTGATTGAAAGCATTTTGTCCAGTAACTACCCAAGCAAAAGCGCAGAGTTTCTGAACCACTGGCCCTAAAGAAAATTTATCTTCAAGAAGCTTCCTTGCAGATTCATCAACATGAGGTTTCAGTATTATTCAGAAGTTCCTGGCACAAGGACATGCTATGGTACAGAGTTTCCACCCACCTGGTATCTTTAGCCATCATCAAATGTTTTATGCACCATCTGTATAAATTCAAGAGAACAAAAAAGAATCAATTAGTCAAAACTTCATCTGTCAAATTCATGAATTTTATGCCTGTGCTGATTCAAAAGCTGAAGATCAACAAAGAGATTGGAGATCACAATTCCAAAGATCCAACAACTTATCTGAATTGACATCCAAAAGGCTGTATTTTTTTTTTATTTTTTTTCAGCACAAACAGAAGAACTCAAGAAAATCAAATCATTAAGAGGATAAACACAGCCATGTGTATCTTGCCAATAACCCCCATGAGAATTACAAATCTAGGGGTGCGAGTCTGAGCAGTAAATGTGAAAGAAGAAAAAAGACGACCTGGAGTTCTGAGGCCATGATAATCGATAAAAAAAAAAACAAACAAAGACCGTCAATGACTGGAACAAAGAGATAACCAAACATGCGTGGCAGATCTGTTACAGATCCAAACAAACAAGAAAACCAAACTCCCAAAAACAAATTAAATCAATCAAAAGGATAACCACCCTAACTTCAACCTGGAAAATTGAGAAACTTCGTAACAGACGAAAATATTACCATATACTTGGTGGGAGTTTGTGTTTGCCCCTTTGCTTGTGTTAAACAGCTGAATCGTCTTCTGTGTTGTGAGATGAGAGAGACGAAAATATTACCATATACTTGTTGGGAGTTTGTTCCGGGGGCGGGGGCAGGGGGGTTTACAGTCCCGCGTATTTTTATTGTGCCGGGGGAGGGTCCACCATGGGAAGAGAGTGAAAGTGGGCTCCTCAAAAGTTGTATTTTTATTGGGCCGGGGGGCCACCATGGGAAGAGTGAAACAATAATTATTGGGAAGAGAGTGAAAGTGGGCCCCTCAAAAGTTGTTTGTTGTTGGGTATTTAAATGTGGTTATAATTATTTTTTAAAGAATTTTAAAAATATATTAAAATAATAAAAAATAATTTAATGTTAATATTTTAAAATGATTTGAAAATAAAAAAATAAAATTTTAAATTTTTTTTAAATATTTTTAAAATAAAAAAAACAACAATGAATTGTGTGCCGGGATTGAAATGACGTTGGTTTTTTCATACGGGCTCTACATAAAGCATTTAGTTTTCACGGTAGAGTGTTTCTCTTTAATAAAAAAACGTTGTAAATACATTGTATATACATAAATAGTCAACCATACTTTTATTTCAAACCCACGCTTGCGGTGGTTTGGCTATACGTTTGGAGCTGCTTTTTTTTTTTATTATTTAATTATGATATTATGGTTATAAAATGAAACGTAATTTTTATTATTATTAACTTTGCTACCCAAACCAAAATGTTAACATCATATCCTCCTTTGAACTAATCAAAAAATCAATGCCGTGCAGTTTTTATATAAGTTGAAATATATAACAAGACCCAAGTTTTTGTATATATTTTAATTATTACCAATTATTTATATAATTTGATTCCTATTTTGATTTTTTTTGTGAGATTTTTTTAATTAATGTGGTTTCATGTTCACAATTCTATGGAAATTAGAGGTTTTTTTACATGTTTGTTTTTGCGTTTTAAAAATATTTTTTAAAAATTTTGAATTTTTTTATTTGTTTTAAATTAATATTTTTAATGTTTTTAGATCATTTTGATGTACTGATATCAAAAATAATTTTTTAAAAATAAAAAAAATATCGTTTTGATGCATTTCCTAGTAAAAATCATTTTAAAAAACAATCACAATCACATTCTAAAACATATGTTTATGATGACATTGCAATAAGTTTAATGTAACAATAAAATCAGTGTTGTAATTCGCATGATTGTTTTTTACAATATATTAATAATGAAATGCACATTAATGTAACTGTAAAATATAAAACTAATACATGTACTTTTATATCTTTTTATTATCAACATCAATTTCAACTATTGTTTTAACTAAATATTTTGGATATGTTTTTTGTTGAACAATAACATCAACCATAATTTTAACTAAATATGTATTTTAATCGAAACAACCACAACTAAAAGTGATTTTTCTAAATTTATTTTTTTCATACGACAATCACAAAAGTTATCGCAATACCAAACACACTATTAAATAGGTGTTGTTCCAGCTATATGATATATTGTTATAAAAACTTAAAAAACAATTAAAAAAATATATTTTTAATTAAAAAATATTTTAAAAAACAATTCAATGCATTATTAAATAAAATAAATAAATAAACTATTTAATTGGATAGATAATTTTTATTTTTCATATTAAGCTACAAATATAACTGCATTTTAAAACTTTCATTATAAAAATTAAAATATCTTAATTTTTATTCATGAAGACTTATTTTTTATTTATTTTGTATGTTTAATTCAATATATGTTTTTTAAAATTGATTTCTTTTACAATCATAATTAAAAATAAATTTTATTTTCTCATTTGTAAATTTTCCAAGATACTAGACAGAATATGTTTAATGTTATAATACAAATTATTATTTAAAAATATTTTTATTTTAAAATAATTATTTTATATTTTTAATTTTTGATATGAATACTTAAAAAAATATTAATTTAATTTTTTTAAATAAAAAATAACTACAGTAATTTGAAAAACTGTAACCAATCACCTGTGATGACAGGTTTCTTGTAAGGGCCATGAATCCGAACAGAAAGCTTAGGGTTCCATGCTTGCCCAAGGGTGTCTGTTACTCTGAGCTAGACATTATTTTTCCCTGTGGGCATTGGGAAAGCCCATAGATTGTTTTGTAGGGTGTCGCACCCGACATCGCGGCGACCCTAAAAATATTAATAATCTTGATTTATGGAAAAATAAACAGATTTCTGGCATCCGGTTTTTTTAGGGGAAATGTCTTGTTTAAGGAGTCGCCACCTAGTATTATGGTCACTGGGAACCCTAACTGGTCAACAGAGATTCTATGGTACGAGACTGGTTACGTAAAAGGGAAGATATTATCACCCCTTAAACGTTCTGCCTGAGGCAGACTGCATTGTTGATTTTGTCTTAAATTGCTAAACATTTATTCGTTTATGTTATGATGATTTTTTTATAATATTCCTGACTCTAGTGCCAGTGAATATTCGATCTCGAATAATTCCAACTCTGGCGTTGGTCAAAATTCCAACCCCGAATAATTCCAACTCTGGCGTTGGTAAAAATTCCACCATGAATAATTCCAACTCTGGTGTTGGTAAAAATTCCAATCACGAATAATTCCAACTCTGACGTTGGTAAAAATTCCAACACGAATAATTACAACTCTGGCGTTGGTAAAAATTCGTAGCTATTAAAAAATTAGTATATTTTTTTTTCTTTTCTTTTTTTATTCATGATTCTAATATCAGTTAATAAATTGAAAAAAATATATATATTTTTAAAACATGCAAAATTTTTATTTCTACACTTTTTATTATTTATTTATTTTTTGTTTTGGGGCTGGGCTGACCCAGCTGACCCGGTTGGGTAGTGAATTAATTATAATTCACTTGCTACAGTAGCAAGTGAATTATAATTCACTTGTTACTGTAGCGTGAATTATAATGCAGGAGTGCAGAGAAGACTTACCTGGTTCAGGTGCTGCCGGAAGCGAAGATGAAGATCCCGCTCGTCGTTCCCACTCTGTCTTCTCCCTTTTTCTCTTCTGTTTTGGTTTTTCCTGCTCGTTCCTCCCCCTCTTAGTCTTTCTCTGTTATTCCTCCCTCCTCTGTGTTTCCACGGTTCTGTGCTCCACTCTGTCCGTCTTTCCCCTGTTTCGTCTTTCGCACCTCCTCTGTGTTTTCTTCTCCGGTTCTTGGCCTGTTCGTCCCCTGTTTTTTTTTTGTTTCCAGTCGCTCACTCTCTCTGTTTTCTTGCTCTCGTTCTCCGTCTCCTGCGTTCGTTTTTCCTCTGCCCCTCTCTGGTTTTCTCGTTCAAAATCCCCTGCGTCTTCTGCCTCCTTCCTTCTCTTTTTTTTTTAGTCTATCTTCACCCCCCCTGCCGTGCATGGCTTTTTCCTCCTTTTTCCCCCCTCCGTTCTGTCCCTCTCTCTACTGTGTTTTCCCCCCCTTTTCACTCCCCAGTTTTTCTTCCTTTTTCCTCCCTTTGTCGGTTCTCCTTCTCTGGTTTTTATAACCAGAGAATGCCATGCAGTCGCATGGATTTTAATGCAATAAAGCATCCGTTTTTCTTCTTTTTTCGGGTGAAGAAGATGAACAGTGTTAATGTTAATGGCTATTTGCGTTTGGATCCTTGACATTTTGAATTTTTGCAGTCCAGTCCTTGGGTTTTAATTTCTTGCAAATTTGACCAGAATTAGCCCTATACTTTGATAATTTTTCAATTGAGTCCCTGAATAAATTAATTCCAAGTTCAATTAAGTCTCAAAACGTATCAATTCATCGATTAAACCCTTGATTTGACTAATTAAATTAATTTCAAGCTCAATTAAGTCTCAAATCTTATCAATTCTCCAATTAAACCCTTAATTGGATTAATTAAATTAATTCCAAGCTCAATTAAGTCTCAAAACTTATCAATTCTCCAATTAAGCCCTTGATTTGATTAATTAAATTAGTCAAGAATTTAATTAAATCTTTAAACTTCTAATCATGTTGCCCTTAATCCAAATATTAATTTATTTTTCATTTATTTTTACTCATTTTTCATCAATTTTTTTAATAAAAAAATAATTAAAATAAAAATAAAATGATTAAAAATTGAGTTATGACACAGGATATGCTAGACGGCATCTGATGTCTGCGGAGGTTAGTAGTTTGTTTATGATGAGCTCAACCATTGGTATAGTATTAGCGAAAATGGGCAGGGAAGCTCTGATCACAAAATGTTAAGCAAGCTTAAAGTTTGTGCAATACTACGTGCTGACTAGAACCTACATGAGCTAGAGCTCTTAATCACTTTCTTATGATCCCTTAAACATATTTATAGAGTAATGTCTTCATTAAAATAAATAATGGGAACTTGCAAAGTGATGTTAGCGAGGTAATATTGCAACGTAATGCAATGACCTCATTGGTTCCAAAACATTTCTTCATCAATGTCGTGCAAGAGCCTCATTTGAGCTCTTGTTACACATAATAATGTTGCTGACAGTGCTAGGTTAAATGATTGAGATTTTTATTTTCTTTAATTTGACTTGGAAAAATATCAACAACGAATTATATTTTAGTTCAGATGAGCAAATGCATAGTCACCAAGATTGATCAGTTGGTCTAGAAAAGACAAGAAATTTGACTCAGTATTGAATTAATTATTAAACATTGATGAGTGTGAGTGATACTTTTAGTTCAAACACTAATGAGGGATATATATATATATATATATATATTCAGATAATATTTTAAAACAGCCAAACACCTCCGTTGCTTGAGCCCTTCGTTTTATTCCGAAATACCGCTAGCTGTCGACACGATACGGGCAAGGGTATGGAATCTGAGTCTGACACCTCTTGAAGATTTCGAACACTGGTTTGCTAGTTCTGTCATCCGAGGCAAAACGAAGAATTGAAAGACAAAGAAGAAGATGCCACGGCGAGTGTTGGGCTATTGGACCTTCCAAAAGGCTAAAATATAGTTTTGGGCATCCAATTTCATTATTAGCTTAATATTTTTGCTGTACTTATAGTTAAACAATTCTTTTGGGCCATTACTCTTTTTTTTTTTTTTTTATGAATGTGAGCAGAATTTTGTTAAAATTAAGGGAAAGAAAGAGAGATACAGAAGCCCCAAGCATAATGCCTAATATTTAAATTTAATCCCAATCGTGTAATGACATACTTGAATCCTTCTATGTAGGGCTGGCTAAAGTAAATTATAGATGGATCTTTCTTAATGAAACCAGGTTTATCCAGTGTGGGCGGTATAAATTTTAAGGGTTTCCTTGAGCAATATTTTTTGTATTTACTCAACGTCTGTTAGTATTACGGAATCAAATGAAGTACTTAAAGCTTCTGAGGCTTTGTTACATGATAATGTTGACAATGGTAGAGATTTTTGTTTTCTTTAATTGAAATTGGAAAATTGTTATGTACGGATCATATCCTTACTATATATTAATTAATAACCTTCCTAAGCACGCTGCAATTAACTAATTGATTCAGGGATTTGACTATTGATTAGTTGTTCTGAGTATTGAACTGCGCTCAATGCAGGTCTTAGACAAATTCAGGCTTGGTTTTGCTTTATTTTTGTTGAAGTATGAAATTGATATCAGACCTGGCACCTGCCCCTTCAAAAAGTTAGTCTCAGTTCTTTAACTATACACATTCAAGTGTTTATATATATATTTTTTTATATAAGCAAAATACATGAAGCCTGGTAAAGGCAAGACAAGCAACCCAAAGGGTTGACAGAGGAACAGATACAGCAAACAAAAACAAAAGAAAACAAGCAAAACTAAATCCTGGCCTTCCCATTTCCATCTCCAGGACATATTGCATCACAGTAGCCATAAACAATTCCTTAGAAGAAGCAAACTAGAGAGAGCAGTCATATCAGTTTCAACTCACTATATTCATGATTCCTTGTTTAGCAAGGTTAAATGTCAGCCATATGATTTGCCTCTCTTAAAACATGACAATAAGATATAGAACCCAACTGAGCAGGGTAACGAGAAGAAATTAGAATGAAGAGATCATGAATTAATCTCCCCATGATCTAATAGGTTGTTTGTTCATCCAGTTTACAACAAAAACAGAATCAGTACCTTAATAATAAATTTCTTTCCAAGGAA
>Ga0325402_1000765_pt1 | contig 24252 bp, 18 predicted proteins | sample PopdelMetagenome_22_FD_207212 | JGI IMG/M metagenome (GOLD analysis project Ga0325402, IMG submission 207212) | Populus deltoides microbial communities from Bellville, Georgia, United States - Xylem-PdKOR-R3 | ecosystem: Host-associated > Plants > Phyllosphere > Stem > Wood/Secondary xylem...
TAATCTGGAATTGAGAGATGGCGTTAGCGTTCGATGAATTCGGGAGACCCTTCGTAATCATAAAAGAACAAGACCAGAAGGTTCGATTGAGAGGGCTCGATGCTCAAAAGGCCAACATTGCTTCTGGTATGGCGGTCTCTCGCATTCTTCGAACCTCCCTCGGTCCCAAAGGCATGGACAAAATGCTCCAGAGCCCCGACGGCGATGTCACCATCAGTCAGTACTCTTCACTCTCTTTAATGTATTTCGCTACTGATATAGGGTTTTTAAAGTTCAAATCTAGTTTGATTAGGGTTTTAGGGTTTGTGATCTACTACTTATGGATATGGATCTCTGAAATGTTTTGAATAGCAAATGATGGTGCTACGATATTGGAGCAAATGGATGTGGACAATCAGATTGCAAAACTGTTGGTTGAGCTTTCGCGGAGTCAGGATTATGAAATAGGGGATGGGACTACTGGTGTTGTTGTTTTGGCTGGTGCTCTTTTAGAGCAGGCTCAGAAGCTGTTGGAGCGTGGGATTCATCCCATTCGCGTTGCTGAGGGTTACGAGACAGCTTCTAGAATTGCTGTTGAACATTTGGAGAAGATTGCACAGAAGTTTGACTTTGGAGTTAATAATATTGAGCCCTTGGTTCAAACTTGCATGACTACTTTATCTTCCAAGATGTAAGTTTACTTCTGCTCTGTTGAACATTTGACTGTTTTTTTTTAAGGCACAGCTCTAAATGCCTAGAGCATCTGTGATGGACTGTATGGAAACTGAGAATATGGTAAACCAAAGTCATAGGACGAGAGGTTTTAGCATGTGTCAACATAAGCCAAGAGTAGCTGTTTCTTATCATGTAGAACGTAGTGCCATGACTGTTCATATGATTCATAAATATTCCTTATTTTGTATAAACGGTAATTGTCTTACATAAATCTTGATAGTTGCTCATATCTATTTATGTTTCCCATTTCCTTAAATCTTCTAAGCTGTTTTTATGTTTTCTGCTCTCATGCACATGTATGGGGTGCTGTCATAGCTGAGTTTAGGGTGGTTCAACTTTGAATCTTCAAGGTCTTTAGTAGGGATTGGAAAGATGAGTGTACAGCTATGCATTAGCTGGAGTTTGGAGTGGTTGAACTGTGTTGCAACCTGATTTTTCATCCTGGAAACTCCCATTCTCAATCGGAGGTGTTTGACTTCAAAATTTGGGCATGGCAGGAAGATTTGTAATAGTTGGATACCTCGACTGTTTGCACATGCTATATACTGTAACTGCTACTTTGTTTTGCAGTGTGAATCGGTGCAAGCGCAGTTTAGCAGAGATTTCTGTTAAAGCAGTCCTTGCCGTTGCAGATTTAGAGAGGAAAGATGTTAATCTAGATTTGATAAAGGTTGAGGGGAAAGTCGGAGGCAAGTTGGAAGATACTGAACTGATTTATGGGATACTTGTTGACAAAGAAATGAGTCATCCACAGATGCCAAAGCAAATTGAAGATGCAAAAATTGCTATCTTGACCTGCCCCTTTGAACCACCTAAGCCAAAGACTAAACATAAGGTGGACATTGATACAGTTGAAAAGTTTCAAACTTTGCGGAAGCAAGAGCAGCAGTACTTCGATAACATGGTTCAGAAATGCAAGGTGGGTTGCGCTTTGTGTCACCTTTAAAAAATGTGTCTCTGAACAATTGTACAAGCTCATCTCTCTTACCAGACATTAAACTTCTTCCCTTACGCATCTCCCATATATCTGTTGTGTTAAAATATTCCCTTTCTTTCTCTGGTTTCTCCAATTTCTGACTGTTCTTCTATTTCCATCTGGATGGTATTAAGGTTGTTTGAGGTTTTCAATAGGTTTTTATGTTTTTTGGTGGGTTGCTTTTAAATTGCTAGGAGAGTTATATTACTCTGTTTGTGTTGTTTAATTTTTTTTGGTTAAAATTTGATTCTCAGGGTGTAGGTGCAACCCTGGTTATTTGTCAATGGGGGTTTGATGATGAGGCAAATCATTTATTAATGCACAGGAACTTGCCTGCAGTCCGGTGGGTTGGTGGTGTAGAGTTAGAGCTGATAGCAATAGCCACAGGTTTGTTTCAATTAAGCTTCTCTCTCTAGATGTTCGTATATACATGGTCATATATTTGGGTGGAGCACTTGAGCATTTATAAAATATGCTGTCATGATTTAAGTGATTATTAATGAAATGATGGGGTATTGTTATTTTAGGTGGAAGAATAGTGCCAAGGTTCGAGGAGTTGACACCAGAAAAGCTAGGAAAGGTAAATGTTGCTTACTTGTATACCCTTTTCCATCATGGAAAAAGAGGCCGAGTATAATAGCATCGTGTCTTTTTGTGTTCTCAAACCAGGTTCTATCCTTAAGAAGAAGACTAAACTACAATTATTTTAGTTGAGTCAGGTTTTAGAACGACTCTCTTTAAAGGCTTGCTAACCAATTTTAAAGATTCTTGCATTTCAGTGACTGAACTGTATTGATTCATGCATTTACTTCTTTTTACTTTCTCTCATGTAGTACAAGCAACACTGATGTGTTATTCTTCTTCCTTTTCTCTTACTGTTTTATTTGTGAAGGCTGGTTTGGTTCGAGAAAAGGCTTTTGGCACAACAAAAGATAGAATGCTGTATGTTGAACACTGTGCAAATTCAAGGGCAGTAACCATATTTATTCGTGGAGGTACGATTTAGATTATCCATTTAAAACCTTTATTGCAGTTGATTTGGTTTATCTTTTAATATGGTGGCAATTAACAATGTGTTTTGAATACTTCCAAAATATATTTGTTATTACACCAAGTCTTTTGCATTCATGTTTTCATTCCCAGTAAATGGGTGGCAACCCTGGTGCCTTTAGTTTATCCTCGTTTGTTTATTGGAAAAGGAGTGTCTATTGCATTGTAGAATAAGCATGTAAGCGTGATATACATGAGGTATGGTGAATATTTGTGTTGGAATCAACTTATTTGCTATTATGAAGTTTGAACTCCCTTATTTCATTTATGTGTTTGATGCTAGCAGAGTCAACTCCTGCATCGTGGACCTGCTTTCATATGGATCATGTATGCATGTATGAAAAGCACACTGGAGATGATCTCAATCTACAACATACTTGTTTAAAGAGATTGTCCTCCTTTGCTTAGATGTATCAGTTTATTTGATACTGCTCTGACTGCTTTGCGTAGATGTGCCTGCTCTGAAAGAGATTGCCCTGCTAGCTCACTAACATCTAAGTATCAACCTATTCTAGCAGAGAAAAGAACCAGTTGAAAGAGCTCTTCATAAATAAAGCTTTCATGTCAATTGTGTCAAAGCTCTTCAATGCTGTATGTTGAACATGTATTTTCTGGTTTTCCTAGCTTGTCATGCTGTGACGATGCATTCCATTGCCATCATAGTGGAATTGCTTTGCTATTTTTACAGTCAACTCAAGAAAGCAAGGCATCAGTTTACTCTGTTTGATATGGAAACCTATTGCTGTTTAATGGGTACCTGTTTGGAAAAAGATAGGGGATCTTGAGGTTATGTAGTTGATCTCATGCAAGGTTCTGGTGCTTTGTGATTGCTAGGTAACAAAATGATGATTGAGGAGACAAAGCGTAGCATCCATGATGCATTGTGTGTGGCAAGGAATCTCATTCGCAACAATTCTATTGTATATGGTGGTGGCTCATCTGAGATTTCCTGCTCAATTTCTGTGGAGGCCGCAGCAGATAGATATCCAGGAGTTGAGCAGGTATCAGGGCATTTACTGATGGATTTTTTTCTTTTCTTTTTTGCTTGATTGATACCAATGGCTTTTATTTTCTTTACCTGCAGTATGCTATCAGGGCATTTGCAGATGCTTTAGATTCCGTCCCTATGTCGCTTGCAGAAAATAGTGGCCTCCAACCCATTGAGACATTATCTGCTGTGAAATCTCAACAAATTAAGGTAAATATGATATGGCCACCTTCAGTGCCTCACACATATCTAGCTCCACTTTGTGTAATTGCACAGTCCACCACCATCATGGTTGTGATTTTCATTTTAAAATTGATTATGCAGGAGAACAATCCTTACTGTGGAATAGATTGCAATGATGCTGGTACAAATGACATGCGAGAGCAAAATGTATTTGAGACTCTTATCGGAAAGCAGCAGCAGATTTTGCTAGCAACACAAGTTGTCAAAATGATTCTAAAAATTGACGATGTCATCTCCCCCTCTGATTTCTGATCTTTGAAGTTCTGTTACATCACACTGCTTAGCCATCAACCGAGGCCATATTGTTTTGATGGCCTGATGTGGCATATTGAGCTGCATGGAGACACTCTCAGTTCACGAGAGTTTGTTCTAGTTACAGATTTTGTATCTATCATTGGATTTTAGTCAGGCTTTTCTTGTGTCTGAACTGGTTGATTTTGTCTCTTGTTTTCTTTGATTACTGATATTACTTTATACCCCCCGTCATAGCTGTCTCTACTTGTATACTGCATATTCATTGCAGGATCATTTGTTTCAGCTCGTTTTTCTTATTCTTTGTTTCAAATGATTCCGACTGAATGTCTTAATGTGATGGAACTGAAAACATTAGTTGTCAACAAGCTAATGGAGTTTGTACAAGGTAGCTGCTGAGGAATGCACGCGCCCCGTTATTCAGAGCTGCAAGAAGCATCTGCATTTTTCAGGTAAGTAAACAGGGTAATTGATGTTATTAGAGAATCAGTGTGGTTGTCTAGTCCTGTATTTTCATAAACTAGAGATTCGCATGTGACGAGCTTAAGACCAAAAATATTGCCCCTTTTATCACTTGAATGAGCATCACTAGTAATTTTAAGCTATTTGGCGCAAGCCCCACTTGCCTTTTTCTGAGGTTGGAGCTGATATAGTATGGAGTTGTGGAAGCCGTTGCTTCTCCCTCGTCTATCCCAGAGGATATAGAGCAGACTAAAGAAAAACAGGGTGAGTTTTTCTTTTAGATACTCTTTGTAGCTCCTTCCGCTGCGATGAAGGAACTGATCTTTAATTTTTATGCTTTTCATCTTTAGAGATAAGTTTAAAAAATCCGTCGTCAATACATCATTTGTATGATCATTCGTGCACAGGTTCGAATGAGCTCAATGTATCCCTTCTTGGCCCATTCCCTGCCTTGGGGTGAATAGAAATTAATATACTTCGACCTTTTGTTAGAAATCAATGATACTGTTAGAAAATATAAGTTGAAAATCATGCTCGCTATTACTGGATACAAGATTCAATCATTCATGGAAAGACAAGCTACGCCCTGATGAGCCCCAGGCAGCGAAATAATTAAACGAGACACACGATACACAGACAACGGAGTACTGTGTACATTTCCATCTCTGCCGACCCTTTAGTTTCCATTTATGGATAGGGTAATGCAGGTTTGGTTCGGTGGTATCATTTATGGCAACTGGACTCTGTCAGCTTTAATGTTAGAATCATTTGTTGTTTCACTGGGTGGATGGTCGGATAAAGAGAATTACTACACCTTCAGAGACAATATCTAAGCCTAGATGCTTTTGCAACTTTTTCCAAACAGACAAACATGTTGTTGTGATCAGTTTCATTTCCCAAAAAAATATGGTCCCATTAAATGGAGCTCCAAGGACATACATTTTCTTCCACTTTCTATTCTATAGCACCCGTGTGGTGTGAGTAAAAGAGGAAGCTCTGGTTTTCCTTTTGCACCATCGAGTTTCTCATTTAGATTCACATGATGGTGGGTCTTGTGGAAACAAGCAGCTCTGTTTGTTTCCATAAAAAAAAAACACAGACAAATTGGTGTCGTGTACAAGGAGATGGATACGAATCCTAGCCAGCTAGCTAATTCCTTACAATAGTTACAATTGACCTTATTTCCTTTTCCTCCTTTAATTTGCATGAGCTTTATTTGTCCTTAATTACTTACACACTCTACGGGCTTCTGTGCAAAGCCACTAATCAGCAGCGTGAACCCTTCTTGCAAACAAGTGCACCTGCTCCTGCTGTGATGGAGCTCACCAGGGAAGATGGTCTTGCACTTAAGCTGGATGCCCTGGCGTAACTAGAAGAAGCTCCAGCACCAGATGGTGTGAAGAACGCTCCATTTAACATCAAATCCCCGTCGGACCTCCAATTCCAACGCTTCCATTGGCTTTGTGGTGCAGCCTCATGTTTAGTTACCTGAAAAAAGTAACAGTAATTTGACACCTTTTTATGTTATTAATTGTACTTGCAATATCTGTCAATGTGCCATGAAGGGGATATCAAATAAGAATTACCTCTTTTTTAAATCTATCATTGGGAGCAAGAAATCTATTGCCTTGGCTATTAATTGTAGGGGCAGCACTGCCACCAATTGCATACATTTTCCAGTGTGTATAGTCATTGTTTACCACGTGAAAATATCCATGTCTACATCTGCAAATAATAATAATAATAAAAAAAAAGATCAGAATTCAGAAACCTTGGCAAAATATCGATCTAGCTATTGCTACTAATCACTTTAATCTTCTAAATTTAGAATTTATTGGTATACCTTGGCATTCTCTGCACAAGCCCTTCACCGAAGTGGTTGAAGGCAATGGTGACTTGCATATTCTTGTCTTGTTTATAGCTATCACTGTGGCCCAAGAGCATGACCTTGTTATGACGAGTGAAGTAACTGTTGGAGATTGTTATGGCTGTGGAGCCATGAATTGCATCAATCAACCCATCATTGCAATTGGATAAAGAGCAATGATCCACCCACACCTGGCTACCTCCGAATATCGATACCCCGTCGCCATCCGATATAGTCCTCCACCCGTAATGGCTAGGAGAATCCCTCACATAAGCATTCCCTCCTCGCTTGCAATCATGAATATTTATACCATGAATGATAATGTTGGTCACATATTGTATAGTGATGCATGGACCTCCAGCAATGTGCACATTAGCTCCTCTTCCGTCGATTGTCTTGAAAGAGTTCATGATCAATTCTACCTTGAGCCTGATCACCATGTCACGAGCGAAAGTGATCCATAGAGGCTCATCTTGTATAACAGCATGCCTAAGAGTGCCTGGCTTGGGATTCACTGGGTCATCATGACCGGAGTCTGTCACTACATATATCTTACCATCCCTGCCACCGATAGCATTCTTACCGAACCCAATTGCACAATTGGCTAATCTTTGCCGATTCTTCTCCCAATTGGGGTCACACCGCCAGCAGTCGTCTATGGGGTTGCCGGTTCCACAAGAAAGTATGGCTAAGTTTCTCCGAGAAGCATTGATGCTCCTGATACAGATAGAAAACAGAAATGTGTTAAATTAAAGTCCTAGATAGCAACATTACATTTGCTAGCTAATGCTAAATGCTCGAAGGGCAGAGGCATATTTTACCTGTGTACTTCTTCCACTACCAATTCAGGATCTTGAACTGGCGTACAGGAAATAAAACTTGGAGCTAGAATAAGCAGGAGTATTGAAAGAGAGAGCGGAATTGCCATATTGTTCAGATAGAATGATATGGGCACATAAATTTCGTGAGAAACTAGAAGGAATGCGATGGCTATATAAAGGGAATAAAGAGGGGTAAAAGAGCTCAACTGGTTAGAAAAATAACAGGACATTGTGCCCTGTCTGTATTTTTCTGGGTTAGAGTCCCAAGATGTTTGTTTATGTTAGTTTAAGCGGTTAAAGAATCTCTCTCTCTCTAAATTTTATGTGAATATCATCACCAGCGGATTAGACCGAAGAACATAAATTTGGGCTGAGAAAAACTTGGATGAAAACTATATGGTCAAAATCTCACTTAACTCTTTAATATTAAAACATTTTGAGAGCACTAAGGAATGTCGTGCTAGCGGTTCGACTCCGGCACTTGTATTCAATATTTATGCTTCACTAAGAAAAACCATTAACTAACAAGCTAAAAGACTTGGATTTTATTTCGGGGTGAACTCCTGTTTATATAAACTGTAAAGTTTCTCGATTCTCTCTTGTTTTCAAGCTTTCTTTTCCTTCTAATTTGACCTTTTTTTCACTCTAATTAGATTAAATTAAACTTGAAATTATCATAATATACCAAATTAATAGACTTGGGACTAAAATGTAAAACAAGGAGAAATATATGACTAACCCTAACTTCACGATAATTCTTATTTTGACCCCAAAACACATTTTGTTCATTTTTCAATCCCTAGTACAGTGAGAGAAGAGAGAAACAAATGTATATTATTTGACCCCAAGACTCATTTGGAATTTTTAAGGATTGATGTAAAAATCTAGAAGAAAAAAGAAAAAAAGGGGGGAAATAGCCACTAGCACCATACCGACAATAATTTTGGAACATGTGATCACTCAATAAAGGAGACGGCGCTGTGAAGATTCAAATGCCGCTTGTTAAAGTGATTTTTGGTGGCTAGACGGCCCCCCACACACTACTAGAAAGGCATGAGGACTGCCCACTTATTGGTAATGCACTTGAACTAACTTGATGTTAAAAAAAAAACACCATGGTAAAAAGACCAAAAAAACCCTTGCAAGAGAGTTTATTTGACTTTGTCTCAAAGGGCAATAAATTATTTACATTATTTTGAAAAAATAAAAAATATCAAAACTCTAATTTTGTATTCTATGGTTAAATTAATACTTTTACTATGCAATAAAAAATAATAATTAATCTAACCCCATATAATTTATAAAAGACAACTGTGTCGATGTCATGGTGAAAAAGATTACTTTGCTAAAAAAACCTAGTTCACATTTCTCCAAAGATTAATACGATGTTGGCCAGAACATTTTTTTTATTGAGAAAAAAATATACTTGGATGATGCAAGCATGTTTTTGAAAAAATCTGACTTAGATTATAGACCTAACCAAGAAAAATAAGCTGCTATATGGACCAATCTAAAAAAACAGAAACATGGAAACCTAAAAAAAAAATAGTTAAAAAAATCATATAAAAAACATAAAGAAAAAAAAATAAAGCTTAATCACTATGATATAAATACTTAATGGTAAAATTGAAAAGGCATCAACTTAAAAAAAAAGAAAAAACTCAAAAAAAAATTATAATGAACCTTTTAAATTTGAGTTTAATCAAATATATAATTATTAATTTCCAAATAATTTAATATTGATTAGTCAAAATAAATTTAATAAATAAAAAGACCTGAAAAAACAAGGTTTATTTATTAACATCACTGAATCATGACATTAAAAATATAAAAAGAGAAAACATAGTTAATATTATGTTTTACTCATAGTAATAGGGAAGTCTCTAAAATCTGAGCATGACTGACAAGTAAATGCATGTAGCCTTATACTGCTATAAACAGCTTATATTTTACATTGGTTAATAGATCTTTAGGTCTGATCCTGAAGATGTGATAATGGCTCAGGACATCACCATCACAGTCACAAAAGCCTTTCTTCCCCATCTTTCTTCTGCTCGTCAAGCACAAAGAACACTACATTCGTAGAGTAAAGTAAATGGATGGTGATGATACTGATGATGATTAATCATAATTCTAGTTTTAGATAACATCACAGTCGAAATAAAAACAAATAACAGCGCATTTAATCTTAGAGAAAAGATGGGATTTATCCTGGATTTCTCTCCTCTTCATTCCATCTTTGTTTTTGTATTTTTACATTTATTTATTTATTGCTTGGAGAGGGATGGTTTTAACCATTACCATATCGCAAATGATATATAGTTGCTATCTGATTGCAGAACACCCTACTAGGGCATCTACAAGTATGAAACCATTAAAAATGGATTTAAATTCTCCGCACGGCACTTCGATCAGATCACAGCATTATTAAACAATTTAATACGTTTTATTTAACAGCTTAAAATTGCAGTCACATCATGGCAAAAGTCAAATAAACTCGTTGATTATAAATTTTATAAAGGACATTTTGCCCTTCAGATCCATGCAATGATGAGGGCCACACAACCCCACCAAATCTCTCTACCCTTACAAGGTGACGGCGACCTGGGAAGCGGAGGGCCAAGTGGGGGGAGAGAATAAAAGAGAGCAGAGGTCACATGGGAGAACGTGCGATGGTTCCCAGGGTGATAGAAGAAGAGAAGGAAATGGGCAGGGGCTAGTTGACGGAGGACAGTACGGACTTGCCATGTGAAGCCTTCGTGATTTTCAAAGCTGCTTCCTTCCTCCATCTCTTCTCCTCCCCTTTCTCTGTAATTAATTCAAAGCAGACTTTGTAGTTGTTGTCATATAATATCGTGGGAGTGGAAGGGAAGCCAAGAAGAACTAGGGTTTTTTTAATTTCCATGTTAGCTGAGCATGTGATTGAATGTTGGAATAATATGTATAAAACTTGGATTCCCACCTTTTCTTTTCTTGGAGTCCTTCTTAGAATAACAATCTGGCATTTTTTTTTCTTGACTTGCTTTGTTTATTCATTGATTTTCAATTTTTTTTAAAAAAAACAAATGCATAGTCATTGCATCAAAATCATTTTCTTGCTGTCAAGAGTATCGTGCCATTATATATATTATTCATGTTAAAGTATTTCTATTAAGACTTAATTAACTTGATATTTTCTCCGAATTAAATAAGAATATTTGATAATTATATTTAATAGTTTTAGAAACATCAATACTCTTTGACAATCGTAAAAATATAAGATACTTTTCATCCACTTGATTAATTTATTAGGGCAACTCGTTTCTCCATTGATTTGATATTTCTCGATCGACTACATGCAGGAGAGGAGAGAGACAACAACATTCTAGTATTTGGAAGCCCTGAATAGAATATATATATATATATACCATATAGTTTATTTGAAGCTTAAAAATGCTAATATATAGTGATCTTAAAGATCATGTTTCATTGTTTTTATTGGTTCTTTTGTTTAATCTATAAATTTCCTTTTATTCAATCGTAATTTTTATAATCAATTAGCCAACGAGTGTTTAAAGGGCTCTTGATGATCTCACATTTTGAAAACTTGACATTTAATGGATAAATAATTCTTAAAAATCTGAAAATCATAAATATTGTTTAATTTTTTTAGTGGGGAAATTATATATACCCACCATCTTTCATACACATGTGACTAAATTCCTTTTCTCATATATCTTAAACAAGTTATTTAAATTTAAATTTATACACAAAAAAAAATATTTTTAAAACCTTTCTTAGAACGAAAGGCAATGATACATATAAAACTAACCATACAACTAGTAATAAATATTATACATTTTACATCAATAGATTTCTAAAAGGATTTTCATAATAAAAAATAATGATAAAACTCAATATCTAAATTTTATAGACTAAACTAACTAATTGGTTTGCACTTTATTGCGGGTCAAATTTAAAAAAAAACATAAAGAAATTGTGCAAGCATTATTGATGTATACTTTATCCATAAGTAAAATTCTGATTATGAACTCAAAATTTTAATATATCTTAAGTAATGTTTATTTTTTCAATTATCAAGACAATAACTTCTTCAATCAACTCTGGTCAACTCAAGCTATAATATCAAACTTGTAGCTTGAATTGAATAGAAATATAAACACAAGAATCATTAAAATATTTATTTGATTATAAATAAAAAGGTATTATTCAAATGCTATTCATAAAATACATTACTCCACTCAAATTGAATAGAATTTGAAAAATCAAGATATTTTAAATTTAATTTTTAAATTCCAAATCAAATTTAAATAATAAGTAAAATAAAATCTTAATTAATCTAAGATTTAAATATAATTATAATATTTTAAATTAATTAATTAAAAAAATTAAAATAAAAAACAAAACAAAATAGTCTAGGCCATGCTCGTGAGCTTGATATAAATAAAAAGCCTACACACAGAAGACCATGCCATGTGCCTTGCTCTTTGTTTTTTGTTTTTTTTTAATTTTTTTTATGTGTATTAATAGTATATCGTCCACTCATTTTTTTTTTTCTTAATTAAGCTGGTGTCAAGTAGCCTGAAGTGGCAAGCGACTTGTCACATGTTGGGCAACTGTCCAGATTTCGGCCACTACTATAGCAGCTGGAAAATCAAGGGGTTTGCCCCAGAATTCATTTTCAACCAATTTTCACCCTAAAACACCTCAAAAACACTATAGAAACCTAAAATAATTAATATCTCAACTCAAAACACTCTTAAATCAACTAAAAAACACAAAATCAAACAAAAAAAAATCTCTCTCAAGCCCAATTTACCTTTTCAAGCAATAAGGATGCCAAAAACTACCACCATCAAACTCTTCTCGTCGAATGAAATTTTTTATCACCAACTTTGATTGTTTTGGTTGTCAGAATTGTGTTAACTGACAACAGTTTCTCTCCTTGTTCTTTTAGACGAGTTTCTCTCTCCTCTTACTATATTAGAGATTGTGAACGAAAATAAGAATTATTGTGAAGTTAGGGCTAACCATATATTTTTCTTTACTTTACATTTTAGTTCCAAGTCTATTAATTTGGTATATTATCATAATTTCAAGTATAATTTAATCTAATTAGGTTGTAGAAAGGTCTAATTAGAAGGGAAAAAAAGCTTGAAAATAAGAGGAAATCGAGGAGCTTTCAAATCATATGAATAGGAGTTCACTCCATAATAAAACCCAAGTCTTTTAGCTTGCTAGTTAATGGTATTTCTTAGATTAAATTATATACACTTACCATCTTTCACACATATCTTTCATACACATGTAACTAAATTCCTTTTCTCATAAATCTTAAACAAGTTATTTAAATTTAAATTTATACATAATATTTTTTTTAAAAAAAACCCTTCAAGGCAATGACATATATAAAACTAACCATACAACTGGTATTAAATATTATACATTTTACATCAATATATTTCTAAAAAGATTTTCATCATAAAAAAATAATGATAAAACTCATTATTTTAATTGCTATGTTTTTTCTTTTTTTTGCTTTGACAAGTTTTTTAAATTAGTTGGTATCAAAACTTTTTGATTAAACTCGGGTCTAGGGTTTTATGAGTTGTGAGTTTTAAAGATTTTGACCAGGTTTAGAAGATTTGTTCGGGTTTGCTTCCCCCCCTTGTTTATGCTATTTTTTTCATTTTATTCTTCAAAATTTATTTAATTGAAGACCGAGTTTTGTTTTTTTAATTTGCTTTTTATGAAGTTTTTTTGGTCTTGAAAATGACCCCGTTATCTTGGTTTTTTTAGTTATCATTATTTGTTGAGTTTTGTTTTGCTAATTCTTTAAATTGATATTTTTTTCCTAATTTCATTAGTATTTGAAATGATTTTTTAAAACAATTTATATGATCGGAATTATTTTTCTATTTCATCCATTTTAAGTTTTTTTTTTATTTTTTAAATTTAGTTCTCATTCTTTTTATTGATGTTTATTTTTATTTGAGATAAACTTTTAAATTTATTTTTATTCATTTGCTTTCTCTATGGTTTTTTACGAATTTTGAAAATGACATTGGTTTTCTTAAGTCTCTTTATTTGTTGTTCTTTGTTGGATTTACTTTGACTAATCAATATTAAATTGGTTGAGAATTAAGTTTCTCCGGTTTAGAATTTAATAAGTTGTGAGTTTAACTCCTTTGATCTTGGCTCAGGTTTAGAAGATTCGTGTGAGTTTTCTTAGTTTTTTAAGTTAATATTTTTTTAATTTCATCATTCAACATTTATATCATTAATAATGATTAGATTTTATTTTATTTTTTCTTTATTTTTTTTATATGATTTTTTAACCATTCTTTTTTTAGGCTTTCATATTTCTTTTTCTTAGATTTTTTCCTCGATCAAGATGGAGTTTATACCCTGAATGTATTTTATAAAAAACTTTTTTAAAATACACCATTATTTTTTTCAATAAAAAAACACTCTAGCCAACCACGTAACTCAGGCCTACAAATCTAGGACCACCAAGTTTATATTGAACCATGACATGAGAGATGATTAAATGCTCATTCATGAATGATGAGGGGTTGTTGAACACTATTTGGGCCGAACTAACCTTTTCTCAGATCTTGAACACAGGTCAACCAAGGCCCATGCAGTCTTCGAGGTTTACCATTACCAGGGTACACTGTCAACATTGCATGGGCAACGATTTGAAACTTTTTTTAGAAGGTCAATCGTTTCTCTTTTGGTCCATTTCATGGCAACTGATCATATATAACAAAAGGGAAACTTGAAGGGAAAACAAGTCTGCTAATTCACAGCATCTGCACAAGTCTACAGAAAAGGATGCAAAAGGAACTCACGCTATGTGATTCGTTGTTTCTTTTCTTTTTCAAAAAAATTCTATTTTGTTGCCTATATAAAGAGTATGAGCTTTCAAGTTCTGAAAAGACAGATCACAAATACTGAGCTCTTTTAACTTACAACTGCCACAGCTACTCATCCCGCCCAAGAATCTTGCTGATGTTGCTGTTCAACCGCAATACCAACATCGCGCAACCAATATGCCTCAGGAAACCTTCCCAAGTACGGAATAGATTTGTATCCCCAACATGCATGTGAATTGTGAAGGCTATCAGTTGATGTGGTTTTTTCCAGCGAAACAGTATCAAGCTGTTCTCTGTATTCATCATAACAGGTAAAGAATATGCCTGTCAATCTCGGTAATTTGAGATAATGCCATCATGACTGAACCTCTCTTTGATCACGCCCTTTTGGCTTGATGGGTGTCTTCGGTGATTTTATCGTCTGTGGTGGCCACACTACCATTTACTTCAACTGCTTCCTGGAGTATTGTACATTTGGAAAAGCATAAGCAATGAGCAAATGAGGAAAAAGAATTACCTCGTACGTTTAAAGAGGAAGAAAGCTAGCTAGGAAAACCAAATTATACATATATAATTTTGTCAGAACATGGAAAGCCTGCCAGCCAAAGCACACAGAAATTTACTACCCACCACTACTCCCAGTTTTCAGAACGAGTTAATCATAACTTAGTCTCTGAAGTCTATTGAAATTAATGAATCAGTCCCTGCGGTATCAGAAATAATTAACTAGTCCTTTGAAGAATGTTGACCATCTTCAATTTAATAATTTTTTGTTCAAAAAATGCCTCCTTGCCTAATTAAATCTCCCTATCTTCACTGCTCTTTTCTTTACTCTATTTTTAAGGAAACAAAAAAAAAAAAGGAATTGGAAAAGGACATGGAAATGGCAGAGGAACTAAATATAAATAGATTTAGAAGTATAGGGATCAAATACATAAGTTTTGACACCATGAAGACCAATTAATTAGTTTTTTCACACTACAGTGACTAAGTTAAAATTTACTCGTTTGCAAATGCCATGTACTAATCTAACCACATTCATAACCGCACCTAAGGACATCAAGGGGGGAGAATTTTGCTTGCAGCTTTCTGTCCAATGTTTCCAAACAATAAAATGATGAAGAACATGACAAAATGAATAAGCATGTGTGAAATATGATGTGAACATAAATTACCATTCTACCTTTTGTTTACTGTCAGGTTGTTCATCCCTTGCACAAACCTCGGTAGGAGCAGAAACTTCACTTGTTTCCACAACATAATTTGTTTTCTCATCTTGCTTCAGGTCCTGACCAGATAAATCACCATTTACAACCTTAAGAGCAGAGGAATCATGAAAGGCCACTGCAGACATGTCATCAATTACAACAGCACCAACTGAGCTGGTCCCATTTCCTCTCTCAAATGAACTGCTTTCATTCTCAAGTTCATCGTTTTCCATTTGACTTCCTCTACCTGCAGCCTCTTCGGCTTTCCTCTTCTCTTCTTCTCTTTGTTGCCTTTTCCTTGCCTCTTGTTCCTTTAATTGTTTGAATCTGAATGACAGTTTATTTAGACCACAATACAGAAAACAGGATGAAGAAGTAAGAAAGAAAAGGTTTGTGATTACAAACCTTTCACCAGGACGCAACCCTTCTGGTGTAAACTTTTCTTCTTGCCTGGTCTTAGTTTGTACAGAATTTAATTCAGAGACGGGTTTCTGAATCTGCAGCTGGTCTTCTTTGACAATATCATCACTGGACTTCATCATAGGAGTTTTTGCACCCCCTGACTTTTGAAGCCACACCTGTTGTGCTGTGCTTAATATGTTATTTGTGAGCCTGCAAAATATTAAACAGAATTTCAGGAAAATATAGGAAGAATGGTGGTGGGAAACAATTTCCAATCATAATATCTCTGAGACTCTAATTGAGATAATGTTAAGTTCGCATAATGGTAGGGATGCTCACCAATAAAGGCTTAGTCCAGAAGGAACAGAAAGAGAAAAGTAACCAATCATTAATGGAAGGAACTTTGTTATTGCTTGAGAATTCTTCACGTTTGGATCATCGCTCTGAAACTAGCAATGCATGTTAAAACTTCCATTGTCATCTAAAGCCAAATTAAAAGAGTGACCAAATATGACAGCATTCAAACAAACAGAATTTTTAGCACTTCCTCGAAACACATAATGCAGCCCTTAGGCTTTAGCACATGAGGTTGACATTCTCTCCCAGCAGCCTTAGGTTTTAGCTAATAGGGCTGGTACATGTATTAATTTCCTCAAAATAAGCAAAAAAAGAAGAAGCAATCAGCATTACAAGCTTATTGGCCAGAAAAGTTCTTATTATCCTGTCTCCTCTCACACAATAAAATTGACTGCACCACTACATGTCATTATTATACATTCCTGCATGGGAGTTTTTATTAATTTCTTTCATGCTTCACTTAAAAATCTATCATAGCATGAATTTAGGATCACACAAGAAATGGACAAGAGAAATAATTCAGTCATGCAGCTAATGATGGCAGGAGTATAGGCTGACTCAACATGCTCTATGCTATCGAGTTTTCAGTTGCTAAAAAGGCCAAAAAGGGTAGCCACTGCTTTACTGCTAGGCAAGCCTCTCATAGAGCACAGTAGAAGGAAAAAAAAATGTTTTGAATTAGTTAATAACAATCATGCAAGCTGATTAAGATTATGCAGACATAAGCAAATCTAAAGCTGGGAAAAACTAACCTGTGATGATTGCATGATTTGGACAGAGATGTATTGTGAGACAACCAGCATGACAGGCAAAACAAGATATGCCACGGTATCTGACCATCCAAGGGGTGGATGTCCATCCTGAGAAAAAATCAAGCAATAAACAAGTAAGATCCACAAACATGGAAGATGGTGACCAAAAATCTTGCGCAACAAAAACCTACTAACTTGACAAAAAGTCAAAGTCTGATAATAAAAAGAAAAAACATCCAAACTAGAAAGGAGCAGAAAAATAACATAAAAAATAATTGAAATCCTTTTAAGTTGTGACAAAAGATTGTTCAGCTTATTCTATCTCTCAGAAAGTAACATGATTCCAGAAAAAAGCTTCCAGGTCTTGTGAAGAGTATGATGTATACAAAGTTCAAGCAGAAACCCATCCTAATCGATAACACTAGAAAGCTGAATCAAGCACTCACTACAAAAGGGAAAAGCCAAGAGATTCCACTGCCATTTTGACGAGAAGCAATTGCAGTTGGACCAGCTAGAGAGGGTATCCAAAAGAAGCCTTCTGTGAGGAGCCCCTAGATATTGGACACATAAATTAATTTAGAGAAGAGACAGAGTTAAGTCCATAAAAACTAAAAGCCAAAGCAAGTAACAATTTTGATGAAGCAAGAAAAATAACATGAAAAGAATGTTACCTCGTTCGCTACATTTGAAAGGGCTCTGTAGAGTCCAATCCATACTGGAATTGTAGCAAGTGTAGGGAGACATCCTGGCACGAAGTGGGAAAAAGATATTGAAAAGACTTTTAATTAAGAAGAGCAAAGTAAACCTTAAATCGTACTCCAAAGTAGAGAAACAACAATCTTTCCAAAATGAAAAACTTATGAGCAACTTCTATAGCTCTATTCAAGATATAAATTCTAGAAAGAGCAACATAAACGGTATTCATCTAACCTAAGAAAATTTGCGCAGGTCTCTTTCTCCAATTGGTTTTAAGTACATCTTTATGGACCTTACAGATCCCTTGAAAGAATTTAGGCAAGTGCATGCTAGAATCTCAATAATAGAAAAAAAGAAAAGAATGTATTGAAACAAACTTATAGCACTGCAAAACCAAAACTCCTTACATAGAAAGTTGCATAACTTCCAACAAGAAGGAGCAGGACAAGTCAAGAAAATATGTATCTATATCAACATGTGTCTACGAATGCTTCAATTACTTTATAAGAAACGAGTGTTAAAGCTACAACACACTGCAAAACAGAAGTACCTGCAAGCGGGTTTATCCCAGCTAGCTTATACAACCGAGCAGTCTCAAGTTGAATCCTCTCCTGCAGGTAAACAAAAGAATTGAACTACGTCAACAAAACGAAACAAGCTCCATGATTACAGAACACGAGCTCTAATAAATAGTTCACACTTCCCTATTTTTATAGGAGAAAAGAGATTTCAGATATACCTGATCACCGGCATAGCGTTGTTGAATGGCCTTAATTTGGGGTTGCAAAGATCGCATGGCCATAGCAGATTCCACCTGCCCACCACAACCACATCTTACACTAATTTAAGTACAAAAAAAGAGACATACTTGAGAAATTTGCTTCAATAAAGAAACAGAACACAAACCTGTTTCTTACTCAAAGGAAATGTAGCAGCCTTAACAAGAACAGTCAAGAGTATGATAGCAAAACCATAAGCATAAGGTAAATGCACAGCAGATAACCCATCTTTCAAAACCTGTATAATTACTTTAATTAATTAACAAAAACAAACAATCATAACAATTATTTAAAACAAAAAAAACAAAAAAACAGAACCAAACAAACCTTTAAAGTACTCTCGAGGCCGTAAGTAATACCAGAAAGCCAATCACTGTTCTGTGTGGTACTACTATCAACAACCTGGTCCGAATTGGAGACAGCAGCATCGGCAATTGTGTAAACAATACTCTCTGCTCGACCAAACAAGTCCTTGATTACAGCCTCCGCTTTATCCGGGTCAGGAAAGAAACCCGGTTTGAGACCAAACCGGGCGACACAGAGCGAACCGCGAGGAATTAGTGGTTTGGGAAGGTGAGTTGGGTGAAGGAGGAGAGAGTTAGAGGTTTTGGTTCGGTCAGTAAAAGGGGAGGGAGAGAGAGGGATTAGGTTTGGTATTGTACAAGAGAGATGAGAAGCCATAAGTAAAGGACTGTAACTTTTTGCGCGTGTACTTGGTGGTATCGTATCTCTTTCTCTTGGATGCGGGTGCTCCTGTTTCTGTGGAAGGAAGGAGAGGCAGAACAAGGAGCACGAAGGTTTTTCTTCACTTAACAACTTTAATAAGGTGGGTCTATGGATATGCCCAAGCCCCAATGTGAAACTTTCAAAAATAAAAAATAAAAGACCTCATTGTATTTTTATTCTCCCCACTCAAGTTGGGAGAGTGAAGAGAAACTAATTCAAGTTTAGTTTGGAGAAGATGTCTTACATATTCATGAGATGAGATGAGGTCCGTGATTGAATAACCTTATGAGTATAAGGACTAGATTGATTGGAATAAAGGTTCTAGATGGAGGAGGGACCACTTCCACATCAGAACCCGAAGTTACAAACATCCTCCTTGTCCATTATGAGGTTGCCTCTAAGATCACCGTAGTTAGGGTTGGTTCCAAGCATCCCTTGAAAGGAGAGACGAATATCTCTTGAGAAAGGAAAACAATCGCCCTCTGTTACCTTACCACATGTCTCCTCAATAAGAGGGACAAACACATTTGCCTTTTCAATGAAAAAGACATCCTCATGAATCTCGAGGACATATATGGGGGACTCTTCGATGTCCATTAAAGAAATTCTTTTAACCTTTCACCTACGTATCAAAAGTCAGTTGTCTTTAAAGAGGTTATCTTCATTAGAGGAAGGAGCGTGCACAGAAGGAGCATGACTGCAAGGAGACGTGAAAATATAACTGGGTAGAGAAGTTGAGGATCCATTACCTGCAAATCCAACTTCCCTTTACAAATTCCCTACACAAAGAAAAAGATACAAATTGAATATACACCTAAAACCGAAATAAGATGTCAAAGCAATAGCTTACCCCTAATGCTATAAAATCCTTTGGTCATGCAGTTGATCTCGAACTAGGTGCGCAACGAATCTAGCCTAGCACACATCTTTTCTTCCTCGATGTTAAGGAAGGGCTTGTTATTCACACTCGATGAGAGTGCTCTCCAATAATGGATACAACCCCAAGTGGCATTATACCTGTCTTGTGGCTTTATTGTCTCATGGTAGCTCACCACCACCCATTCCCCTCTCCAGCTCTTTGATTGGGATGACTTCATTTGAAAGTCTCTCATAGGCCCTTTTGGTTTGTTGGCAAAATTAAAAAACCATGGGAAGGAAGGCCTTCTTTTGACACCACTGATCAAGGTACAACACTGCCTAAAAATCCTGACAATAGGTTCCTTGTCTAGCATTCTAAGAAACTTGTTGAGTGCCGATAGAATAGTCCACCTATTAGGGTGTAGTTGAGTTGGACTTGGATTGTAATATCTGAACACTTCCCTTACAAAGCCTTGTAGATGAAATGAATACCCAAACTCGTATATACAAATGAGGGTTATAATTATAAATTTGCCTCTATTGGATTTATTAGTGACCTTTGAAACACGGTCATCAGGTCATGGTAATGAGACTGTATAATCTCCTAGTTGTTGGAGATTGACCTCATCCACTTGGATTGGAGTTATCATGCTTTGAACATTATCAATAAGAATTCTAGGCACACATTCTTTCCCTTTGAGGCTTAAAACCTCTTGAGGATTTTTGTCTTCCCTTATTCCAGATGGAAAAGGCGGGGAAGTTTTGGTTCTAGGCCGTGGGACAATCCTAATGGTTGATGACTCTAATGGGTGCCACCAGTTTCTAACCTAAAGGTAAAATTCTCCTCAAATGCTACTACTTTCTCCCATTTTCTAGAGGACATTCTGAATTTCTTAAAGAAAAAAAAGAAAAACTGAAGCAATAAGCTTACAATAAAAGAAAAGAAAGGGGATTTGGTTTATCTAAACAAAAAAAGTCCTTTTATGACAAAACAGTCTTGTTCTTGTGTCTTGAACCTCTTAAGTAAGGAAACAGAGAAAAAAATTATCAGAGTAAAAAAAAAAAAAACACTATTTAAAGTGAAATAGGATTTTTATATACTAGTCACCCTTTTTCCCAGCAATAAATGAAGGATAAATGACGTCTCATTAAAACCCTAGGAAGGCTAAAAGCTGAAAAATATTCATTGTGTATCGTTAGGTAGTCTTCTCAAGATATTTGCTTTCTCTTCCCAAAATATTTCTTTCAAATCAACACGAGCTTAAATGTCTTTTCTCAAAAGAGAACAAAAAGTATCTTGATTGATAGTCGTCCAAAACGCCTTTTAAGCCTTTATGTGTGTTCCATATTAAAGGCTGAAGGGGGGTAGCAAGGTAATTATTTTAGCGTATTTTTTTAAAACTTGACAGAGTTTATAATAAAGTAGGTCTAACAATATGTCAACCCCAAAACATTTGGGTTCGAAAATCAGTCGAACCCAACAAAACATGAGTCTAGTGAAATGTCAAACTCAACATACTTGAGTTTAGCTTATGGCATAACCCAAGTATGTTTGGTGTGACATCTCTATTTTAATCATGTTCTTCTATCCTTTCTCTAACACAGGAAATGAAAAATAAAGAACAAAGTTTTCTAACAAAAGTGAATTTCATAAATTTATAAGGATAAAAAATATATCATCGGAAAAGTAGGAGGACCAAAATTAACTTTCTTTTGCAAACTTTGAAACCACCCCTCATTTTATACTGATTTTTTCACTTTGATTATTTGTATTTTTATTTTATCCTCCCTTAATCATCTTACTTAAATTGGCCCTCGTTTTAGTTTAGAAAGGGCAAAATTTTAAAAATAAAAGGTATTGGAACCTTAAAAAAAACTGCAAATAGTGAGTCACGATGTTTTGCAAGAGGATCCACAATATAATTTTGCATAATAAATCTCTCATTTATTTTAAATAACGTTTGGTTAATGTTTTGAGACAGAAGAGAAGAAAGTAATATGTTTATTGAAGAGACAAAAACAGAAATATAAAAAAAATTTGTCTCTGAGATAATTTTGGAGTGAATTTTTGTACTTTCAAAACATACTTTTTCATATTTTATTATGAATTTTATACCATAATTAAAAATGATACAAGTACAATCACTTTGTATTGTAAATCACCACCAAACATAATTATATCTTAATCTTGTATTTTGTCTTGTCTCTTGTCTTTATTGTCCCTATCTCTTCTATATCGGGACATTAGCAAAACACTAACTTATAATTTCTATCGATTAATATTCACAAGCATATCATAATTTAATTCGTGTAAAATTTAAACACCACTGAATGGTCATTTGGCCCTGAATGTGCTACGTAATTGACACAGAACTATACTCGAAGCAAGATATTATAAAACCTTCGTATTTTTTTTCTTGCATGGGCTTCAGCTCGATGGCCTAATGCCCGGGCTTCCTGTGAGCAGAGACAAGCACAGCAGCAAAGATTAAAAAAAAAAAAAAAAACATGTGATCACCAATTGTGGATCACCCATGAGCAAAGTTTCCATACATTAATGAGCCCAAAAAGAGGATTGCAGCCTGTTGATATCAATCTTCATGGACTTGTGAGGAATCTTTAGTTTAAATCATGATGATAAAAGAGTTTAAGCTATGGATTAAGATCTCCCGTCCGCAAATCTGTGATCTTAGCTGCCCACAGAATTCAGTTCAGAGGATGCGATAAGAGATTGTGGTGGGGTAGGCAACGTGAGGTCCATATCTCACCTTTTACACTCTCTGGATAAGAGTAGAATCCAGAAAACAGAATTCCATTGGACGTCAATTCCCTGACTTGGCTTTACATTTCTATTGCCCATCACAGCAACTTTCATTTCTCTCCAAGGAATTCATCTTCTTGCTCAGCTTGATCACCAAAAACCAAGTCCTAGCAAGAATAAATGGCAGCAACCATGGCAACAATGGCAATACTCAATGCCAAGTGCTTGAGCATCAACTCCATCAAGAATATCAGCCCCCCCAAGCCATCAACAAAACCTGTCTCTCTTCTCTCAATGCTAAACCTCCCAAAAGGCCTAACCATCTCAAAACCAGCAGATAACACTGTCCTCACCGGTACTGCTATTGCCGGTGCTATCTTCACAACCTTGAGCTCATGTGAACCTGCTTTTGCTGCGCAACAAATAGCTGAAATAGCAGAAGGTGACAACCGTGGTATAGCGCTCTTGCTACCACTCATACCAGCCATAGCTTGGGTGCTTTTCAACATCCTCCAACCAGCACTTAACCAAATTAACCGCATGCGTCAGACCAAGGGGGTGATCGTTGGGCTTGGACTCGGTGGATTGGCTGCATCAGGTTTCATATCAACACCAGACGCATCAGCTAGTGAGATTGCCATGATTGCTGAAGCAACAAGTGACAACAGGGGTACTCTTCTGTTGATTGTCGTTGCTCCTGCTATTCTATGGGTGCTCTACAATATTCTACAACCGGCTTTGAACCAAATCAACAAGATGCGGTCTCAGTGAGAAATATAAACATGTGGGATTTTGTTAGGGGTGTGATTAGCATAAATTTACATGTAATTGCACCTTGTGTTAATGGAACTTTCTTTTCTTTTGAATTTTTTTTCCCGTTTCCTTAATATTCCAATTCTTCTGTGCTGGGTTGAGTGTTAAGTGCTTGATTAGCGATGCTAATTATTGCAAGTGTATGTATTATTGTGTGTAAAGTATAGCTCAAGGTGCTTGAAACTGTACACGTTGTGCTCTTGCTTTATCCTTTTCAATTATGCCATTATTACGGTCGGAGTAAGTTTTAGGTAAGGTTTGAGCAGGCTGTGTCATATTATCATGGCTCAACAAAAAAAAAATCATAAAAAGAATCAAATGATGTCAACTTTAAATTAATATTTTTTAACACCTAATTTAATTTAATTCGTCAACCAAGTTCAAGATTAATTTATTAAATCAGATTAAATTTAATAATAATTTTAAATTAATATTTTTATAATTGAGTTTTATGCATAAATAAATTATACCCCACCTCAACCTTCAACTAGGTATAGTGGTCGAGACCAGAAATGTATTTCCTTCCCAAACCTTAAACTTGATTCGTTTTTCCTTTTATATATATATATATATATATATATATATATATATATATATATATATATATATATATATATATATATATAAAAAAAAAAGTTTTTGGCGCTGT
>Ga0325402_1000767_pt1 | contig 24240 bp, 14 predicted proteins | sample PopdelMetagenome_22_FD_207212 | JGI IMG/M metagenome (GOLD analysis project Ga0325402, IMG submission 207212) | Populus deltoides microbial communities from Bellville, Georgia, United States - Xylem-PdKOR-R3 | ecosystem: Host-associated > Plants > Phyllosphere > Stem > Wood/Secondary xylem...
TTTTTTCATGTTTCTACTTTTGTCCCTCCAACAAAAATATGTTTTTGTTTTTTTATACCTATATTTTTTATTTTAGAATATTAACAAAACACTACTTTAAGTTCAAACTTTAAAATAAATATTTTAATGAATTTATTATTTTTTTCTAAATACACCAAATAAATATAAGGATATTCTTTTAAAATCATCTAAGAAAAGACTTAGTCTCAAAAATTATTTATTTAAATAATAATTAAGTGTAAATTTACACGAGTCTTCCACGTTACTTTGACTCTTGAGAGAGAGTACAGGCAAAGGAAGATACCCTTCCTTGTCTTTTTCTCATTTGGATTATTTTATTTTTATTTTTATTTTTATTTTTTGTTCTTATAAACGTGAACACGAAGAACAGTACCCCCGAAATCCCTACAACCTCTCTACCCTGTCTGCAGGTACATTGACTATCAAGGCATTGATTGCGCTACACGTTTGCTTTTGCTTGATTTTCAAAAATGTTTTTTCAAAAAAATATATATTAAAATAATAAATTTTAAAATTTTTATTTTCCTATAACATCTTGACATAAAAATTATTATTTAATATATTTTCAAATTAAAACACATGTTATTATTTATTTTTGGGTTTTAAAGATATTTTTAAAAAATTTAAAAATTTTATATTTTATTTTTTGTTTTAAATTAATATTTTTATATCATTTTAATGTGTCATTATTAAAAATAAAATAAATAAAATATTATTTTAATATATATTTAAAAAAAAATACTCTGCAACAGTGTCTGTCATCACTTTTAAACCGGCATTGCATTATCTAGCTGCGTAATTATCACTTGATTAGAATTGCATAATTGTTGTCTGTGAAATGATTGGGCATGACCCATGGCCCACCGGTTTGTTCTCCGGAGGCATGCCTGCAAAAACGCCTTTTTCTAATCAAAATATATATTATTCTAACTATCATAAAATTACCATCAAATTTGATTTTTTTATTTAAATTATATTTTATAAGTTTTTATAAGCTTATTTAAGTTTTTTTAGTTTTGATTATAAAAATTAAAAGTATATTTGGTTAGAAATAACTTTTAACTTTAATGTAAAAAATATTAAAAAATTAAGTGAAATTTTGGATTTAATTAAAGTTAAGCTTTTTAGTTTGTAACTTATTAATTCTGGCTTCTATTATCTCCTTTTAAAAAAAATGCTTTGAGTTATTTTTTTTCAAACGTACTTCTTTTTTATTCAATTTTTATGGCAGATAATTCATGAAAAACAACTTTTTAAATTGTAATTTAAAGTAAAAAATTTGCTTTCTATAAAACACACCAAACAATGATTTCTACAAAAATAAATTCTTAGCTAAATCTATATAACTTAGGATAAATTTTGATCTTTATTTAGAAAAAAAATATTCATATAATAACATAAAAAAAGATATTGTTTTTTTTGGTAGCGTTATAAACCTGTTTGATATTGAGATAACGATTGTTTTATAAAATATTTTTTATTTGATAATACATTAAAATAATATATTTTTTATTTTTTTAAAATTTTTTGAATATTAGTACATTAAAATAATCCTAAAACATTAAAAAATAAATTTAAAACAAAAATAAAATAAAATAAAATTTATTTTTTAAAAAAATATTTTTAAAATGCAAAAATAAACATGCCCAAAACAAACATATTATCTTTATAAAATAGCTTCTTATTATGTATTTTGATATATAAAATATCACTTACTTTGAAGGAGTCGAATAGCTTATTATCTTTATATTTCAAAGGTTACCTTTAATAAATCCTCCCGTGATAACTTCTAGTTAGATATATCTAACAAATCTTTATATCATTAAAAAGAGTTAATTAGCCTTAGGGAAATTAAGTATGGTAACTCAAGAGATTTTTACAGCTCACTGAAACAGTGTAAAGGTGTTTCTACCTCTTCATCTAAAAAACTTAACTATTAAGAATATTAAAATCTTTTCATGTGATGTATTTGTTATTATAAAATTCAATAGAAATAAATAAGTTTTTTCTTATTTTAATTATACAGTAAAATAACCAAGATATCATTGCAATTAAGACCATTTATGGAATTGCAATAAATTATCCAGTGAAAGAAAAAAATATCCAGCATAAATTAAAAAAAATAAATTAACCGATGCTAGAAAATAAAAATTAACATTTTTTTAGTGAATTTTCCTCTTTTAAGAAAATATGAAATATCTACAAAATCAAGGCGTCGCCCGGACTCGAACCGGAGACCTTCAGTGTGTTAGACTGACGTGATAACCAACTACACCACGACACCTTCATGTTCGAATCGCAGATTTATTATTATTAGATAAGTACAAGATTACCGACGATGAGTTTTTTAAACTTTGAAGTTTAACCCGCGCCCGTGATTTTGAACTCTCTTCTATCGCCTCGTCGATTCAAATTTAGAGAGAGAGAAAAAGAGCTGTTATGTGCTTCTAGAGAGAGAAAAGAAGAAGAAGAAGAAGAAGAAGAAGAAGAAGAAGAAGAAGATGATACTTAGAACTCCACCAGAGAAGCGGACAAGAGGAGGAGACGCCTACTCAAATGCAATACCTATCATCGAGAACCCTCAATCGGACCACCACTATATCGTCATCAACGAAGACAACAACATTTCGCCGCTCCAACCTTCCTCCCCCGAACAACTCCTCTGCACCTACCAGTGCCGCCAATTGGTTCTCATCAACATCACATTTCTTTCACAACTTTTGCTTGCATCAAGCAAGGAATGCGTGTTTATTAAGCCTAATTAATTAAATAATTGACTCAATTTGTTTTAGGTTAAATCGGATTTTATAGACGCGTTGAGTAGTGCCGAGAAGCAAGCTCGCGATTACCAGTCTAAATTAGAGGGAATCAATGAAAATTTGACGAAGTCTGGTTTGTAGTTGGTACTCTCTCGTCTATTATTCCTTATTACTACTACTACTATTATTAATTGGAAGTTGTTAATGTTAATGGTGATGTAGAAGACGAGAAGAAGTTTCGAGATAAATTGTTACAGGCAGAGCAAGAACTTGCTGCTGCTAAAGGACGCGAACAAGCTCTTCAAAATCAACTTGCCAAGGAAGTTAATGATAACCAAGAAAGGTTCAAGAAACAGTTAGAATCACAAAGTAAACTTGAGGTATCCAGTCCGTTGCTTTTTTATTTTTTTGTGTATTAGGGATTTTGTATAAGTTTTAGAATTACAGCATGTTTGATGACCCATTTCAACTTTTTGGCTATACATTATTTTAGCATCTTAATAATGATAATGCTTTCCTTTCCTTTTCTTTTTCGTTGTCATCGATTGTGATTTTCTGCGTCGAATTGCATTATTATGAAGCATTGTTCTAAAGTTACTACAAGGAATTACTTTTGTAATTTAAAATTCTGCTCTAAAAGTTTAAATTCTCTTGGCAGCACCCATTGTTTGCTTGCTTGCTTGTAGTGTTTAAAAATGTTTTTTTATTTTATTTTATTTTTAAATCTCCCTTCCATCTCCTGTTTTAGGTTAACCTTGAAAATGAGAAGAACCTTCGCCAGAAAGCTGAATCCTCAGCAGCTTCTGCTGAAGAGAAAGCAAGTGTTTTAGAGGGAAAACTTAGCCATCTTTCTGAAAGCATAGAAAGGGAGAAAAAGCGCCCCAATGATGAGCTTGAACAGATGAATAGAGAACCGGAGCATTCTGTTTCTAGAATAAGCGCAGAAGTGAGCATTAAAAATTGTGGATTTTCTTTTTATAATAGCTTACTTGTGATCCAGCGTGCTTGTTAGCTTGCTCATTTTTCTTCTTTGTAGCTAGAAAAAATGGAATGCAGGGCCCAACATGCTGAGAAAGAATCAGAGCTACTGAAGGAGCAGCTAGAAGATCTGAGAAGGCAACTTACTGAGGTGTCTTGCTTTTATTCTTCTCGTCCATTTTTTTTCTTTCTATAAGTGGCTTGTGTTCATTGACTGGTATGTTTAGTCAGCCAAGCTTCTACTTGGTGCAAATATTGGTCTGCTATAATTTGGAGTGACATGCTTAAAACCTTCCAGGGTTCTTAACTTGTACTAGACAAGTGATCACCTTTTTCACCAAATGTTTTTTATGGCCGTATTTTTGGTTTCAGTGCTTGCACCAGAGGAGTGAAATAGAGAAGAAATTATCAAGTTTCACATTTCAAGAAGGTTCTTCTTTTGATAGCACCATTTTGGTTAAACATCTGCAAGAGGAACTTAGAAACCATTTAAGTTTGGTTTCTATGTGTACCACATACTCAGATAAAGGATTTTGCTATTTTCAGGGTCCATTAAAAGATTACAAGTAATATGGTAATCTGCTGGTCATTCATACATGGTCCCCAAGAACCTTAGATGAGTGGAGTCTAGGCGGGCTGATTACTTTTTTGTGTACAGAGTTTCCTGATTGAAGTCGGTGCTATTTAGGGTATTAGGCGAATCCATGTTGTGAACTTGTATTCAGCTCTGTTCTGCCATGATTTCCTTGATATCTGGGTTGCTTTGGCATTATATTCATGTGTTGCATGTGCATTCATGTTAAGGAAACTAGAAAACCATGAAATCACTCTCATTTCAGCATGCATTTGGGATAAATAATTTGGGAAGCTTAGCTCTTGTGTTCTGGTGTAAACGGACTAGGTTTGAGCAGTGATTTTGTCTTCTATTCTAGTGTATTTGTGTTTTGCTGCTGTGATTTGATTCTGAAAGAGTCCACATGATGGTTTCTTGGGTAGCAGATGCACCTGCAGTAAATTTTAAGGGTATATTGCTAACTTGCGGGAATGATGTTCATTGTATTGTATGAAGTGGTATTCATGTGTTAGTTGACATGGAATTGAAATACAAAACAATTTATAGGGCATGTTGCCGATTAATCAAGGCTAACATTTCGATGGTAAGGAGATGGTAATTGTAAACATAGTTGTAAATCCGAGTTATCCGATACTAGTTCCAAAAATGAAGCAAGAAACTCCTAATTTAATCTTGCTGTCAATTTAACCTCATCTGGACAATCTTCGCCAATTACCAGTGGAAACATCTTCATCCTCCTAACCTATTTACATGTGAATTCTTGTCTTACGTAAATAAATAATAAATTGCTCTTTTTTTTGATATTTTAGAGGGGCTATTCCTTGCGCCTTACATTTTTCTTTGTTATCCAAGTTGATTACAAGGTATAATTGACATATGTTGAAATTGAGTAAGTTATATTTATTTAGATTAAGGTATAGTGTTGTAGATTCAGTGTTGTTACAATGGACAAAATTTTATTCAAACTAAAAGAATATTTGGAGAATATTTTCATTAATTATTGTCTCTCTCTCTCTCTCTCTCTATATATATATATATATATGTTTTCCTTTATTTATGGTACTTAATCTAATTTAAGTTTTTGTATTTTTAGATATTTGGTGGCCATCTATGTTTGATATTTGTTTTAGATTGCAGAACATTTGATTATTTAAACCTTTGGCTTTAAGATCTCATACCATCTGAAAATTCAGAATAGTCTCGGAAATGTCTTTTACAACTATGATTGTAAAAGGTTGCAAAGTATGCATTGCCCACAAACACAACTCACTTATGTAGTCTAATTATGTTGTGGCATAAAGTGTCCATCCAGCTTCCATAAAGTGTCAGTATGGGGTGTATACTAGATATTTTCAAGTAAAAATATTAGAAATAAAAGAGATTTGAAGCATCTATATCCATGAAGATAGAAATATTGCTGTAGATATGAAATTGTGTATGCTTGTGGAAATGTTGAATATCCCTACCTCTTTTCTCATCAACATGAGTAATTTCAGGTGTTGGCCACACTTAGTGACATAGTTGTCTTAATGTCTTTGGATCCCACTTCATATATTTTCAGTATGTTGCTCATCGTTTTCTTATTACATGAATCCTTTTTCTTATTGCTATGTTACTTATCAAGGTTTGAAATTTTATAGGAGTCTGAAGTGAGAGAAGCAAGAAAGCTAAGATCTTCTCATGAAAACATCGAGTTGTTGAAGGAAAAATTATTTGAAGAAAAAGGATGGAGAGAAAGAGCAGAATCAGAGCTATCTAAGTTACTAGAATTCGAGTTAAATATGAAGAAGCTGGAGGATGAGTTGTCTTCTTGGAAGTCGGTGATAAAGGATATCCCTGGGGTGTCGTGCTATGACGATATACCTGCTAAGTTTGCAGCTTTACAGAAGTATGTTTATTTCTTTAGCTTGTTACTTGGAATTGCTTCATTATTACTTAATGTTGCCTGCATGTGGAATATCGACACTCAACTTTTTGATTTTTCTTTTTCCTTTATAAAGTTTTTGTTGGCGGAGGGTGTGTGGTGGTGTAAGTTTAAGTGTCTTCTAGTGCTACCTGTGCTTCGTAAAGTATCTTTGTTAATTGGAAACTATCCACCTTCCCTTACAAAATCTATGATGTAAACAATTGGTTACCTTTTGATATTACATCATTTTGTTATTATGCTGGTAAACATATATATAAGATCTTAAAGGAAAAACTTTAATTAGCCTTCTTCACCTCTCTCAATTTAGTTTTTTCTTTCTGATGTTGAAATTTTCTGTGCAATGTAGAGAGGTTATTGACAACATGATGAAGGTAGGTGAGGCAAATGCCCTTTTGAAACAAATGGAGGTGGCCTTGGACACTGCCCAACTTGGTAAACAAAATGCTGAAACTGAGGCTGCATTGGCTAAAGAGATGGCAAAAGCTTTGAAATTGGAGGTCAAGGAGATTGAATTGATGGTAAGTATATTAGTTTAGGTGCTTGTATGCTTTTACAACTTCTACTCTTCTTTTCTGTTTATTCCAAATGAGTTTAGCAACTAGCATCTTGTAAAGTTGGAGGCATTTTCCCTGCATGGAATTGCTTTATTCAGCACATTTTGGGAAAAAAGTTAAAAATCCTTCCACTACATGTTCAGAGAAACATCAAGTTCTTTGGTTACCTGGATTAATATTTGGTGGGGAAAAAGCACCTTCTAAAAAGGCTTTCTTATTTTGGCTATGCTATTGCAGCTGTTTTAAGAAAAATCCTCTAGGTGGGTACTTTGATTAGGAAGAAGAAATAAATTTGGAATAGCGTTGCATGTGTAAAGGGAACCATGCATCAGATAATCATTTTGTTCTCCATTTCCTGTATTTCAGGAGATTTGGTCATTATTATTTCCCTTGTTTAGGTAAACTGAGTTACTCCACAAACAATGGGGTAGATGTCAGAGGTTTGCAGAGAGTTCCGGGAAGTACAGTTGTATAGCCGTGTGGTATTTTTTTTTACATCTCTTGTGGAGTTGATCTTGTTAACAGGGTTGCCATTGCAGAGACATATGTCTCCATCAGAAGCAAAATTCCTTCGATATTGCTTCATTTTGTCTGTGCTATATTTTTCATTTGGCCTTTGATGCCCTAAAACTTGTGCACTTTTGGCGTGCTTCGATATTTCCCTTTCTGCTCTCTGAATTCTTACAAGACATCAATTTTGTTTTTTTGGGATGGAGGGCTGTTTTTATACTTTCTTGGAGATAAGGAGTAGGGATGGCTTTCCTCTTCCTTCTCCATCTGCTAATTGTTGTTAGAGCTGCGCATGGAGTTGTACCCTCTTTCTACTATTCTCCTTGACTTGAATGCACTTTCAGCTGCTTGATGCAGTGTTGGAGATGTGCTTTCTTTTTCTGGGCAATTAATGCGATGGCTTCTAGTACATGCTGTTGACGTTGACCTGTAAATGGTCTTAAGATGCTAACTGTTGGGGTTAATGCTTGGTCATGCACATCATAATATTGATTTCACTATATAATTGAATTCATCCTTAACATTGGTAACATTCTACATATTTTTGTTTTCCATTGGTATGGTTTAATTGAAATAATATGTTGATGAATAATTGCAGCTCTCTATGGTTACTGAAGAGAGAGATAGGTTGAAAAATGTTGTTAATGAATTGAAGAGGCCAAAGGATGATCGAAGAGGGGATGCAACAGCCAGTGGAGTTCTTCAGGTCTTTTGGAATTCTATAGCTTTTCATTTATTTTCCTTGCGATCTTTTCTAAAAGTCTTTCTTTGCACTTTGCTTTCATGTGCAGGAGCTTGAATCATCTCTTGCAAATAAGGGATTTTGTATTCAAGAATTGGAGAATAATTTACATGCACAAAAAGAAGTCAATAATCGCCAATTGGAAGAAATAAAGACACTCAATGACATGCTAAATAATGAAGCTAGAAGAATTAAGTCATTGGAAAGGGAGAGTGATCGGCTTCGTGCAGAGATCTCCCTGTTGGAGTCTAAGGTAATTTCAAAGCTGTTCCAAGAATTAAATGGCGCTTTTGGGCTTAGGCACTGAATTAAATGCTTTAATGGCTTTTGTAATATCTTAATATATATTCTTCTTAACACTGGAAGGTTATTTGACATTTATGTATGAATGAAGTTTGACTTCTTTCAGCTTATAGAAGGTCATTCATTGAGTAGCAAGTTTCAGTTCTGTTGAGGAAATCTTATTAGTTTTTGTCATAGGATGTTTAAGTGTGTTGCTTCTGATTTTTTCATGCGTGTATTAAGGGATATGCATCATTATTGCCCAGAGATTTTTTTTTTGTGTGTGGAATAAAGGCATGGTTTGATGCTTGCAAAAGCCTGTCTTAGGCAATACTTGGCTTTTAAATCTGGTCTTGTATCTGAATTTCTTCACGCTGAGACTTGTACATACCAGGGATGCTCCCTGGATATAGCTAAGTGATAGGAGGTAGGTTCTATTGTTAAATGATCTGTCTATGGTATCCTTCCCTCCTTTTTCTTTATCCATTGGTTTATTGTTTCTGGTCATTGATTTCCTTTCAATCTGCCTTTAGTTGTTGAACTTCAGGATTATTGGCTTGAACCATGGTACAAGTTTTTGTAAGGCTGGTGGCTGAAGTTCATCCGAGGATTGAGAAACACTTCTCTTCTCACTGTTTGTTCAGGGGCTGTAATTGGACCTGGCAGGCTATGTTATCGTAAAACTTTGTCCCATATCCTGATGGCAATTGGTCAATGGCTTACTGACGTCTAGAGTTCTGAGAATTCATGCTTCTCATGTCATAAAAATTTTAAAAGATCTAAAATAGAGGCCATCAAGCTTCCATGTTAAGAATAGCTCACAGGGATTCACACAGATCCTCTCACATGCACAAATTGATATTTATAACCTTACTTTTGATTATTTGCTAAGAGTTTTCTTCTCACATGTGATGTTTCTTATGATTGTTAAAGCGTTACATGGTTTTAGGTGTTGCCTTCGTGGACACCAAGGATATTTAGAACCAGTGCAAAATCATAGAAGTTATGCTGATTTGTGAGGGTTCAATCCGTGTCCATGTTTAGAGGATTAAAAGCTCTGTGTACTAAAAAAGTAGTCGCTGCTCCTTGCCTGTTAAAAGCTACCTCACTTTATAATTAGTTGGTCTCCAAAAAGTTTTGTGAAATCAGTGGAGGATTCAGGGTTAGCTTACTAGAGTAGTGGCTTGCTTGCACTGGTTAGTGTTATTATCCATACTTTCATATGTATCTTCTCCAGCTAAATGTGATCCTTAAAATATTAGAACAATGAAACCTGGAAATTTATAATTCTTCCACCGTTTCTAAAGTTGCTTTTACGCTCTTATGTGAATTTTCTAGAGTGCTTGTAGAGTGATTCTGTTATATCCTGTCAACATGAGGATACCATCAAGGAGCTTTTCCTGTATACCAAGCATAAGCTTGCATGTTTGTTCCTGTTCTTTCTATTTTTCTGTAGTAGTTTGTTGATGACATTGAGAAGATGTAAAGCATACAACAAAGGTTCGTGTAGTGTTTCGTTCGCTGAAAACATGTGGCTGTGAAACAAACTTCTTGTCATGTTCTCTTTCAGTTGTGCATAATTGAGATCTGGTTACATGGATGATTCATTTGTTAAAGATGCTTAATTTATTTTATCATTCAGCTATGGTGCTTGACAAATTTATTGCTTTTCCTCCACAGCTAGGGCATGGTGACTTCTCTGCTGCAAATACGAAAGTACTGAGAATGTTTAATACGCTTGCAGTTGATAATGAGGCCAAACAATCTATTGAGGCTTTACGAACTGAGTTGCAGAAGACAAAGGAGAAGTTACAAGCTGTAGAAGAATTGAAGAGTCAGTCAGGTATCAAGCACAAGCAATTTACCATGAACTACGACTTTTTTTTTCCAGTCCTGATTTGTTTCCTTTATTACATTTCTGTTCCCAACCTCTTTATACTTCTGATAATACAGTTTCAGGTGATGCGGGCAAGCTGGTGGACTCCTATATCTCTGGGAAGATAACACAATTAAAAGAACAAATAGCAACTCTTGAAAAGCGTGAAGAAAGGTGAGTGATTTCATGAAGTATTTGATGATTCAATTTTATTATAACATAAAGCATTTGATTTTATCCGTTGAACAGATACAAGACAGTTTTTGCTGATAGAATCTGTGTGTTTCGGAGGGCATGTTGTGAACTTTTTGGCTACAAGGTATTATATGTTCCTCGCTGCATTTGGAGTTTGATATCTATATGGGATCTACCAATTTCATTTAAATTTGATTGTAATTGTGCCATGGAAAGTGTCATTCTTTCTGTTTTGAGCTCCAGTTATAATAGTTTAACCCTTCATCCTCTGTTTTAAAATAAAAAAGGAATAAAGTTTAATTGGTAGGACATGCCAAGACAATAAGATCATCATTGGAGGAATATGCTATATGTTCCTTTGATTCTTCTCAAGTCATTGTGACTGATTTAGAAAGCTGTTGTCTTTTACTTTAGCATATAAAATTTATTCTTTTCCTATGGTCATATCTTTTGCAGATTGTAATGGATGAACATCAGCGTTCTAATGGAATACCAGTTACTCGGTTTACCCTGCAGTCTGTGTATGCTCAAAGTGATGATGAGAAACTTGAGTTTGAATATGAATCAGGGAATACAAACATTTTGGTAAGTTAGCAAATTCAAGTTACATAGATGTGCCTGATGTCCTAGAGATGATTCTACTGACATTAAGACATGCTACAGTTAAACCTCTATAAATAATACTCCTAGGACCATGAAAATCTATTATATAATCGAGATATTATTTAAACTTCAAATTTAAGTCGGAACTGAACAAAAATATTACTTAATCAAGGTTATTAATTTATTGAGGTTATACTGTAGTTGTTTCTTCTGTGGAATTTGAACGGAATATTCTCATGTGCCTCAATTCATTTACAGGACGTGAAAAATGAGTTCCTGCAAAAAAAATCTTTACCTTAAGTGAAAAAGGAGTGAATATTTTAATTACAGTCTGTCCTCTTCCTTTCTTTTTTCTGGGTTCGGGCAATGGGATGCAAAATACTTTTTTGGTACATAGACTGGAAGAAAAGAATCCTCTGTAAGCACCATTTTATTTTCATTAATTTTAGAGAGAAACCTGAAATTTTTTCCCCTCGTGTTGCAACAGGCAAATGATTACACATCGCAGCCCGACATATCTCGTCAGGTATAGAGCAATAGTTTTGTTTAGAGTCTGTGAACACAAGCACAGGCACTCACATGTATTAACTGCATACCTATGAATGCTCTTCCGTGGCTTGTATCTGGGGATATTGAATTCTAATGTCTTTGATTTTAAATGGCTACATTCGGCTATAACTTTCAATGCTGGTTTCTATGGAAAGTGGCGGTACTTTGTTTGGTGCCATTGATGCTGTTACCCATAGATTTTCTTCCAAAATTTGGACCAGAACTGTTGCTTGGTTTGATTTTCAATGACCTGAAAGTTCATGCTTCCTTTTTTCACGCCTTAAGATTCTCAGTAAAAAAATTGTCACCTGAATTGTTAGCTGCATCTGATTTTTGTTATCTACTACTTATTTTATTTCTATTATTATGGTTCTTTTTCTTGGGGCGGGGGCAAGAAACTCATCCAAAGCTTGCAATTTTTCAGGCTGATATATTTATTCGGAAGATGAACTCAATCCCAGCTTTCACAGCCAACTTAACAGTGGAGTCTTTCAACAGACGAACTCTATCGTAATACAGATAAAAATATCCATACAGCTCTATGTATATAGCTATATATTTTCTACCCTAGTGATTTTATCTTCTAGGTATGTGCTGTCAACTTGGAATAAATTCAGTTCTATAGCTGTGAAACATGGATTTGTTTTTCTGATCTGATCAAGATTTTGATTTAAGAGGATGGTTTGTGGTGGGAGAGTGGAAGAGGGAAATGCTTATAGCTCACCATTCACATTAGGGTGAATGTGAATCTACAATCTTTGGTTCCTAATTATAATTTGAGCTTAGTTGTGTCTTACGCTATGCCTCTAATGGGGAGGGGGGGGGGGGTGATATCTGTCACTATTGGCATTTTGAATTTAACTGTATTCAACATTATTTTTGAAGTCTTGAAAAGTCTTCTATTTTGGAGACAATGTGGCCTAAAGTTCTCTTGCTGCAGTGGTAATAAACACCCCCCACCACCGCTGCTGTGATTATTCACTTGTCTCTCATTATTAGCCTTTTATCATCTTTTTTGGGAGCAACTGAATTCTCCTTTTGAAGTATATGCATAATTCAATGCTTGTAATGTGGTTTTTTTTTTCTCCCATGAGTACCCTCTTTTCCTCATTCAATTGGAGAGAATTTCTTTTCAGCTATCATGATGATCTGTTCTAACCCTAAAATGTGATGATGCTGTAGAGAAATATATTTAGGACATATTTTTTAGTACATAGACTCAAATGCTGTGATGGTTCTATGGAAGGGATGAATTTGCTAGTGTTTGTTTTTGCGTTTCAAAAATGTTTTTGAAAAAAATTATTTATTTTTATTTTTTTTGTTTCAAATTAATATTTTTTTGATGTTCTTAGATTATTTTGATGCGCTGATATCAAAAATAATTTTTTTAAAATAAAAAATATTATTTTAATACATTTTTGAATGAAAATCATTTTAAAAAATATTTTTAATATACCCAAATATTTACATGTGCACATATGGATGCTGGAGGACTCCACAAAGTGGAGATGAAATGAAATATAGGCTAATTGAGTGGAGGTTAATGTGTTAAATTGTTTTGACTGAAAATATAGGCTATCAAAATACTTTTGATACTGTCTTTATAACATTCCTATACTTTATTATATATATATATATATATATATGTTTTTTGTTGTTATAAGAAAATTCCACATATTTCTTCCAAAAATGAAAAAAAAAAAACAAAATTCAACATAGATGATAAAATTTCAAAGCATGCTACTAAACAAATTGGTTCAAAGTTTTTAATAACTATTATTTTAAAAGATAATTATAAATAGTCACATGTATGGAACCGATGCATATATCCTAACTACTAACTATACCATGCCTTCAGTTTTTGCTTCAATGCAATTAACATTTATTTGTCTTAAAAATCTAACAAACTAAATTAATTACAAATTATCAAGCTTTATATATAACTATGAAAAAAACATACATTTCAATTTTAATAAGTATTAAAAAATATTTATTTATAAATAATTCAAAATAATCTATTAGATATTATAAAAAAATATTTTAAAATAATTGAATAACACACGGCGCCAAGTACATGCCAAAAATATAGTTTTTATACAAGCTACCGAAATTCCCAATGCTCTCTCCTAATTCGTCTACCTCTCTCTTGGCTTCTCTCTCTCTCTTTTTTTTCTTTTATAAATTTTTTTTTGTAAAGGAATTATATAGAACATGTGTAATCATCTTGTACACTTAATAATAAGATTTAATAGTGATGAAGTATTTAAAATCCTAATAGTTTAGGTATAGGATTCCCGAGTTGGATAATCAGTTAATCAATTAGTTATAATAATTTCATTTATTGTCTGTAGTTAAGATGGTTAATAGTTTATACTTGGTGCTTCATATGCTAAGGTAGCTTATGACTAATATATGTAAAAGGTTTTTTTTAGTGAAGGTAAGGATTCTCCGATATTTAAATAAATATTTTTTTAGAGAGAGAAAATATAATAATATTCTAAAGAGAGATACTTTGAAAATATATATGCAGTTGAGAATAAAGATTGTGAATTTTTGTTTTGAACGTATCATTGTATATTTATAGCTCACTAGTCTTGTCTTTTTATGGAGAGGAGAGACTAAAATGTAATTTTACTTTTGTGATATTTAAGTTGTACTATGAGTTGTATTTAACTAATTTTATCTAGCAAAAAAAATTTATATAATTGAAAGTGTTAGATTCAGGTATTATGTTTGAATTCGTGAGTATAGTGAATTCGGCCATACCTGATGAGAAAACTCCTCAGGCTTGATACTTTCAAGAAACACGTGTCAGACCCATCTTATTGGCTTGACAACGCATTAGGCCAAGTTACTAGGCTTTGCAACACCTGCTAGGCCTAGATGGTGCACGGGTTTGGCTAACGCAAGACCTAGGCTAATGCAAATATAGGACCGCCAGAAACTATCAGTTCCTAACATGGGTCTGGTAACACCAACTCAAATATTGGGTATGACCATTGCCAGACCCAGCAACCTTTGGGTTTGACATCGGCCAGACCCAATGCACTCGGGGCTTAACACACTGCAAGTTAAATCGTGGTTGAGCTTGACTAGCATCGAACCCAGTACTCTCGGGGCTTGGCACATTATTAAGCCTAACCGTGGCTAAGTCTTGCTAGAGTCGGACCCAACGTTCTTGGGGCCTGGCACACTGCCAAACAGGACCTTGGGTGGGTCTAGCTAGTGCCAGACCCAATGTGTCTCCATTGTGCTATGTTTATGCTTGGAAAAATTATACTCGTATATGTTTTTGATATGATATTTTTTGATAAAAACATGAAGATATGCTAATAAAATCTTGGTTTATAAAATAAAATTAAGCTTAAATTTTAATAAAAAAATATAACAAAAATATAACAAAAATAAATATAAAATGATGAAATTAATAATACAAAAAAGTAGATGAAAAAATAGAATCAAAAGTAGAGAGGTCCCGCTAGCTTTAACCTGCTATTGCTTTCTTTACTTCCCAGTGTTTGCTCGCTCTCATTTGGCATCGTATAAGAATAAAATGTTATTTTCTATGCTGTTTTCAAACAAAAAACCAATTTGAAACGCAATGCAAACGGGTAAAGCTGGTGTTTTTCAAAGCACAAGCAAAAGGTGTGTGGCCAAAGTGCATGGTGCTCAGTCTTGACTAATTATTGAAACTTTTATGTTAGTGCATGAGCAAAAGTTGGATAACGAGCAGAGGACGAATGGAGCGTGGTTAAAGGGCAGTCTATCTTCGCTTTCTTCGTAGTGGTGGTGGTGGTGGTGGTGGTGAGAGAATTCAAGCTCTCAACTCTCGAGCTTTTAATCTATTAAATTTGCCCAGCTCGAAAGTCCTCTCACAACTTTCCGTGGCTTGTAGTTAGTGAAGGATGGGATGGGATGGGATGACTTTGCTTTCGACAATGGCTATGGCTATGGCTATGAGCCTATGCTGCTTTGTGAATTGGAAGGAAACCACTGTGTCAAATGTCGAAGTCGACCATTTGGAAGGCTTCAATTTGGATTTGAAAAGGTAAAGTGATTTGATGACACTAAAAAGACTGTTTGTTGATCTGATTTGAGCACAAAAAAACAGGCTGCTGCCATTAGAGCGGTTGGACAACTTTTGCAGGTTCTTGCATGGCTAGGTGGAGCAAATTCACCATGAATACTGGTATGATCTATAATTAGTTTCAAGCATCTGAAAAGCTTTGCTCTGTAGGGAGAAGCTAGCCATTAAGTAGTGTTAAAGCATGGCATTGTATTGCAAGCCACACATCAAGAAGATGCATGACCTGAGATATTCAAACCAAGTATTTGAAATTGAAGAGTTTTGACTTACCATCGTTCATTCCATCTTTCCTTCTTCATAGAATTTTTATTTAACTTGATGTAACCTTTCATGTAAACACATGACTCATTGATTTAAAATTTAATCTGTACCAGTTTTAAAATCTTAAAATAATATTATTTTGGATTGATCTATAAAATCTGTGATTGTATCCTAAACCAAGCTAAGTTTAATAATATTGTTTCAAAGATCAGTTTGTTTATAGTTATTAGTATTATATAGTAAACTCTTTGAAACAAATAAAAAATAAAATTAATTGGCTTAGAGGCATGAAGACAATGTTTCTAAAGTGTTTATTTGTCCCACATAAAGATAATATCTCCAGAACACAACTAAACCTTTTAAACTTTTTAAAAAATAAGATAAAAAAGACAAAGAAAAGAAAAAATATTTTTTGTATATCTTTTTTTTTCCTTTATGTAGCAAAAAGTTTATATAGACTTGAAACATTATAATAAAAATATATGATTGTTAATGAAACTATATAACTGTTAATAGGACAATTATATTTTAAATTAAACTGAATAACTGCTATTCAATTTTATTTTACAAGTAAAAAATATCAAAATTAATTATAAAAGTTTAAAGAAATAAACTAAGCAAAGAATTAATCTGACTAACAAATTAAGTTCAAAATCTTATCTTTTGATGTTATAAATATCCATATAATAGTATTATAAAACCCATCAAGAGAACCTATTTATCATAGTTTTTATTTAATTTACTACGTACACAATAAAAACCCATATTTATAATAATTTAAAGAGAATATTTCCTTCTAATATGAGATATAAATCTTTTGTTTTATTCACTTACAAACCACACCGATAATCAAAATATAACGAGAACATCATTTATTTTTTGAATTTTTTTAAATTTAACTTAGTAAACTTACTAAAAATTCTATCAAATCAACTTAGATTTTGTTAAAATAATATTATTTTGGATTCAACTTCTAAATTAACATGCCATTTTGAATCGAGTTTAATAAGCATGTATGTATTTTGAGCGCAAGGCTTTCTAAAAAGAGATGCGATATGCAATGGCAACCCACGTACCTCGGCATCTTTTCTTGCAAGAAACGTTACTAGCCAAGCTTAGTGAGTGAGTGAGTACTAAAGAGAACACGACATGACAGCCACCATTATCAAGTGCAAGTCCACATGTTGTGAATAGCTAGCTAGCCTCGCAGAATCTTTGTACAACCCTAAATATGTTGTCGGCATGTTGCAGCTGGCGGAACAATTGTTTTTTAATATATAAGAAAACAATTAGTTATTAATTAAATTAATAATTTAAATATTTATAAAAAAAAATTCAATAAAGTAAACAAATCAATAAAAAAACAATGAAAAAAAAAACCACGCTCAAGACTATTAGAATTATCAAATAATCTAATGCTAAATTAATTGAAGAAAAATAAAGAAAAAAAAGAGAGCCAAACTTAAAAAAAAAATAGAAAACATCAGCTTGAAAAAAAAAAGAAAAACCAAGCAAATCTAGATGAATTTTCTAAACTTAGTCCAATTTAAAAAATTATAACTTGTTAAATCATGGACTTGAGTTCAATTAAGAAGTTTAAATGTTTTTCAATTTAATTTTGAATGATGAAAACATTGAAAAAAATATTAATAAAAAAACTTGCAAAAGAAAACGAACAACAACAAAAAAAAACAGGGCTAAAATCTGACAGGAAAAAATCCAATAAGGATGAAATCCAAAAACAATTATCGCTAATTACAATTAAAATAATTGGGACCAAACTTGAATTAAAAAATCATAGGGGGTGAAATTAAAAATTATTTGTAATATAATAGATTATTTATATATTAAAAAATAGTGGGGTGAAATAGAAAATAATTGTTGAGGGCTAAGCCAATATAATCAAACCAAATAAAATAAGAAAAAAAAGTTACAAAAAGAGAATTAAAACAAAAAAAATAACAAAACAAAAGGAAAAAAAAGATAAAAAACAAGACATTATCAATTTAGTAAAAGGAGGAAAAAAAGGTAAACCTCTTAAACTTTGTTTAATCTCTAGAAGTTGTATCTTGTGAAATTTTTTATCCAGATTCAATTAAGAAGTATAATTCTTAACCAATTTAATTTTCAAGGATGAAATCGGAAAAAAAATATTAATAAAAAAACTTGCAAAAACAACAAAAAGAACAAGGATAAAATTTGATAGGAAAAACCTAAGGAGGTTTCAATTTAATGAAGAAATAAAAAATAATCTCAAATAAAATAAATATCAATTAAAAGAATAAGGATAAAATTTTAAAGATTGAAAAAATCATAATGGGTGAAATTGAAAATATCTGTAAAAACCAAGTAAACCCAGACAAATATTCTAAACAATACCAAATCTTAAAAAGCTTGCAACCTAGGAAATCCTGGATCTAGGTCCTATTAAGAAGTTTATTATAAGCTAATTTAAAAATTTGTCAAAGAAAACAAAGATAACAAAAAACTCTCAAGTGAACCCGACAACTAACCCGGCAGCCAACCCGGGTCAACAAATCAAACACGTGAAATCAGGATGTCCCTATAAATAGGAAAACAAAAAAAAAACATTGGCAAAAACAATATTAAAAAATACTTTAAAAACAGACAATAGTCGACTCAGGCTAATCTTTCAGATTTATTAACCAGGTTATGAGATTGTGGTGACCCCATTAAATGCAAACTTGAAAAAACAAAGAAGCAAGATTCTTAATCAAACAAACATTTAGGGATGCAATTGAGAGAGAAAAAAAACAATGCAAGAAAAAAAATAGCAATTAAAAGAATTAGTACTAAATCTGACATAAAAATTAAATGAATTTAAATGTCTAGCAAAAAATCAAATGAATTAAATGTTCAGTGATGAAATTGTATAAAAATCCATTAAGAAAATGATTAAAAAATAGCAATTAAAAGGATTAGGACTAAATTTGACTTAAAAATCAAATGAAAATAAATGCCTAGGAGTGGAATTGAAAAAAAAAATCAATCAAGAAAATAATTCAAAACAAATCAAATAGAAATTAAAAGAATGAGGACCAAATTTGAAAATAAATTAAAAAGTCAAATGATCAGGGATGAAATCAAAAATAAAATCCAATTAGAAATAATCAATGTAAATAAAACAATTGCAAATAAGAGAAGAGAGACTGAATCAAAAGAAAAAAGTATATTGCAATTTTATACATTACTCTGGCAATTTCTTACACTTGATAAACCTTGGTAAATGTGACAAAAGTATATTGAAAAAAAGGTTTATGGAAAACCAATGGTTATGTTGCTTTCATTATTGAATGGAAGCCAATGTTTGTTGCTTCTATTATTGAAGGGACGCCAATGATTATGTTGCTTTCATATTGAATAAAGCCAATGTGTGGTTGTTTTCTTGGAAAAAAAGAAGAAGAAGTTATTGTTATGTTGCTTTTATCATTAGATGTAAGCCAATGTTTGTAGGTTCCATCATTGAATGGAAGTGAAATGTTGCTTACTTTCATTGATGAACAAGAGTCATTGTTATGTTGCTTTCATTGTTGGATGGAAGTCAATGTTTGTAGCTTCTATTATTGAATGAAAGCCAATGATATGTTGCTTTTTTCCATTGATGAATGTGAGTCATTGTTATGTTGCTTTCATAACTGGATGAAAGCCAATGTCTATAGTTTTCATCGTTGAGTGGAAGCCACTGCCTGCTGCTTTCATGGTTAAATGAAAGTCAATAATATATCATTTTCATTGTTAAAAGAAAACAAATAAGATGAAGTGTTGTGAATAATGAATATGACTTTTAGGATGAAAATGAGGTTATGATTGTAAAGCAATGAAAATTTTGGATTGAAAGCAAAAATGTGTTATATTAAGGAAATGATAATTAGTGTGTCAATAATTATCAAAATTTATTTAAGTACTTGTGTGCACTTGTTAATTTCATTAATAAATTGTTTATTATTTTGTTGTTGTCATTTGCAGGATTCTCGCACATTGCAGGGTAGGGTTGATATATAAGGGTTATATTTTGTTGTGTTAGGTATACTTTGTACTCACGCACTTTTTATGTATAATTAGTAGAATCCTTAACTTTATTCTGTAAATTAATCATTTTATAAACTCTTTAGATGTAGTACTATGTATTTACTTTTCTTGTTACAATTTTTATATGTTTGTCTTTGATTTTTAAGCTTTATTATTCATATTTTATGGAAGAAAATTAATTATATGCCAACCTTGAGTTGCGTTGATGTGGGGTAACGTCTAGAATGGTTGTATCATGAATGTCGTGTTATTTGGATTGTGATTGAAGATATTGATAACTTGTTATCCTCCAAGTATATGGAAAACTCTACTGAAATCTTGGCAGGATCTTTAATACTGTAAGATTTTGCTTAACCATTTATATAAATGAATTATATATATAAAAAATTGACCATAAAACTGCATATAAGTATATTATTCAGACACAAAACATGTGTTAAAAATTAAGATGTTACACGGATAGACTCGAGTCATTTTGTTTTTGGATTGCATATATTTTATAATTGATTTTCTTTTTCTATTTCATTCTTTAACATTGAGTTGGTTGAAAATTAAGCTTCAATTTTTTTTTTTGATTTGTTTTCTACGTGGTTATTCTGATCTCATAATTCAAGTTATGGGTTTGATAAATTAACCTGAATTGAATTTTTTATCTTTTTATTTAATTAAATTACCTCTGGACACCGTGAGATAGGATATCGACTTAATTAGCTAGGTCCAATGTCAAAGCTTACATTCATGACTCAATACGCTTTATATTTTTAATGGAAACAAGTCAAAGATGCATGGCGTTTTATACAGAACACAAGTGCACTTCACGTATCCGTTTACGACTTGCTGGCCCAACAAGCATGCACTGTGGTGATTTCTTCCCATGCCATATCTTACTAGCTACTTCGAGCTAGTAGCATAGAAAATACCGAGTCTCCATGTGTTTGTACAAGGAAATGGAAAGGTAGAAATAAGCTCTCTGATAGAAAATATTGCGTCCCCATGCAACTATACTTGTATCGAAAGAAGTTTAAGATCTTTCTTCATGTAGTTACAATGATGTTGTTGGAGCAGCAGATACTTGTAGTACAAAGACAACGTATATTTAGTCCACAAAGCTAGACTAGTTTTTATATTTGGTTGCGGAAATGCTTGAATGAATTTGACAAAAAAAGAAGTGGGAAAGCTAGTGAGTGGAAATATATAGGACCCCCACAAATACAGGAATGGTGTAGAAACCCTAAATTAAGAAGTGAGTGCCCACCTACCACCTTATATTAACTTGAACCCTTTTTTGACTATCTATCTCAGTATACAGTACTAAAAAGAGCCTTTTGAGCATTGTTTTTGGTTGGTTCTTCGAATGAGACTCACTGGTTCAGAATTGGCATTTTGATATGTGGGTTAGATTGTGTGTGCACATGTTGTAGTGCCATCATTATATATTTTATCGGTGTCTTGTAATATAAAAAAACAAATACAGAAAAATCAGAAATATATCCAATTAAGGATATAAATACGAGAATATAAAATAAATTTATCTTTTGTTCGACACATGAAATACATAGAGACATATTCCTCGCACATAAACCAAGTATTAAAGGTCCGACATGACACATGTCCCATACATGCTCGCTGAAAATTCAACCGGGGACAAGTTTGTGCTCTTCATTTTCAGCACATTATGAAAACTATAAAGGCTAAAGACCTCAAATATTGGACAACATATGGCACAATGTGTTCTTCGCCCACACTCGGTGATGGATCGATGAGGTAGGAGCTTTCACTATCTTAATTAATGGGCTTAATTATGACGTTAGAAATATCATATGCTCAGCTATGGAATCTTGTTAATGTTTGGATCGATAGGATCTCGACACTAATGATGGAAAATGGAAAGGATCTCTCGTTCACCACAATTTGTTTCAAGTGAAAGATGACATCTGCTAGTTTATTTCAATTCCAAGCTTTAATTTATGCTCTTGGCAAGCTATGTATATATAGTTATATATCGGCCGGCTATATATTTAATTTTATCACACAAACCCATACATACTCATTGCCAAAGGATCTGCCACCATTAATTGAAGATTACGTACATGATCAGCTCCACCTTCTAATTAGTACCCTAATGAAAGATTCTTGTCAGATTCAAATGTCGATTGTTTGTTTTTTTTTAATAATAAAAGGTTATTTAAGTAACAGTGTTGACTTGTGTTTCAGGTTGACTTGTGTCATAAGATAACAGTGTTTCGAGGGTACATGTTCTTCCTCCCGGGCATAGAAGATCGAAGAAAAGGTGAACAATGGGGTTGTTCTGTGAGAGATTTTTGTTGTTGAATCCAGAATTTAGTCACAAATACGCAAGTTTTATGTTTATGGGATCCACTTAGGATTCAAATGCCTTGTCTCCACTTTGTCTCCCTCTTCGTCTTCTCAAAACTATACATGTACACAACAAAGATCGTGTTCCTTGTTTAGGTTGCTTTGCTCTTTGCATATGTTGACTTCTTTTGCTGACCAACCAATTGGTAGCCGCCATGTGTTGAAAACAAAACATATGATCATGATTTTTTAATTGGTAATAATATAAATTTATTTGTTATTGTATGCAAATTTCCATTTCAAATGTTATCGTATTATATTTTTCATGCTTGAATTTTGTGATTGGATTCCAAAAGTCAACCTAGCCTTGCAAGTTCACCTAACCCCTTGTCCAAGTGGGTATTGATTTTTTTTTAAAATAATATTATTTTAATTTTTTAAAACTAATCTATTTAATTTATAGTCTGGACCCTGTACCGAGTCAACGTTTGATGTAATAACTATGATTTGTTTACAACCATGCACGGTGTGTGTTTGATACTTTGGTATAATAATGTTTTTTAAAAGTAATTTTTAATTAAAAATAAATTAAAATAATTTCTTTTATATTTTTATATTAGCTTATTAAAATTATAAAAAAATATCAATTTAATATAATTTTAAATAAAAAAATATTTAGAAAAGTAACTCAAATCCCACAAATAAAAAATCAAGATGCAAGTGGCCAATATACATGAGAGTACTGAGAGAGTAATGTGCCCTTCTTTCTCCTTCTCATCCTCCCACCTGGTCCCTCCACCTTTAACTTGCATAATGCCATATTTGTCTAGGTTTTTGGAGAACACATATACAAACCATGAAGGAGATATTGTATAATATTATTTTCATTTTCTAATAGATGATGCATTAATTATAATGTATTTTGCTTGCATGAACGTATGCTTGGTAACGCGGTAAAATATTTTTGTGAAAATATTTTTAATTAAAAATATATTAAAATAAATTTTTAATTTTTATATATCAGGACGTTAAAATCATAACAAATACTTAAAAATATTAATTTAATTTTTTTTCAAGATAAAAAATACTTTAAAAAACAGGTTAAACCGCATTACATTCAAACCCAACTGTAGAAAGAAAAGACTTGATCAATCCAATGAAAACATAAATTAATTTGAGCATCTCATGTCAAAAAGTTCAAAACCATTTCCTTTTGTTGCTCATTAGAACAGACAACCTTTTTGACTTGGTTTCCCTTTTTTCTGCTCCCTCCAACATTCATACTATAATAAAATAATTAGTATCATCAACAGTATGTTGCACCATGCAAAATTAATTCAAAGTTCCATAATTCTTAATCACTAATTAGCTAGAGGATTTGTAGCCTAATTACCTACCCCTACACCACTTTCTCTGTCTCTTTCACTATGGTCGCCATATCCTCGTTAAGTACTGTGTAGTTTGCAGGCCATTTAGTGAACATAATTTAAAATCTATTTTATTGGTTAATGTATAAATATTAGTACCCATACATTCACTTTGTTGCATTATTTCAAAACCTCTCTATAGGTAGAATCGGTATCCAACTTATCTGGGATCTAGACCGGTTCAAGTTGATTTCAAGTCAAAACTTGATTATCAACTCGTTGACTTTTTTTCTTGAATATTTTTTTATCAAAACACCATCATTTTAGTTTTTCTAAAAAAAATTGGATTGATCGTTCTAATTCATGATCCAAATCTTGTTTCAGATCAGATTTTGTTAAGGCATATTTCATTTCATCTAGAACATATATATTTTTTAAAATGGGAAAATAAGGCAAATTAAATATGTGAATTAGTTAAACTTATTCTTATATTTATGTCTAGTTTTTAATATGTTTTTATTAAGTCAAGTTTTCATTTGCGAAAAACCTATTATAACTTTTTATATAAAAAAACTTGAAAATTATTAAC
>Ga0325402_1000768_pt1 | contig 24220 bp, 8 predicted proteins | sample PopdelMetagenome_22_FD_207212 | JGI IMG/M metagenome (GOLD analysis project Ga0325402, IMG submission 207212) | Populus deltoides microbial communities from Bellville, Georgia, United States - Xylem-PdKOR-R3 | ecosystem: Host-associated > Plants > Phyllosphere > Stem > Wood/Secondary xylem...
AGTTACAAAACTGTATTATTATATTTGGCCAGCTTTGATTAAATAATCAAGTGAATTCACATTATATGTGTTTGGTAATCAACTCTAAGTTATTTTTTAAAGTTATTATATATATATATATATATATCAACACATCAAAACTATTAAAAAATATTTAAAAATAAAAAAATCTGAAAAACACTTTAAAAAGCAGGTTGAACCACATTATCAACCTGGTTTAACTTCGGTCTTTTTTAGGCCATTGATTTCTTTTATCAGGGGTTATCCCGATCTTAGATTTTAGATCGCAGGTTAGTTAAGTTAACCCGAGTTGACCCAAGTTTTTTTTTTACATTTTTTAAATTGATTTTTTTCGTTTAGTCTTTCATCATTTAGTTTGTTTAAGAGTTGATCTTTGACACGACCAAAAGATTGATGTCTTTTCCCAAGTGTAGGAGTGTCGAGGTAATAAATCACACGGCAAGACCGGGGTCGAACCACAGGAAGGTTAATTGTATAAATTATAGATAACAACAACAATAGTAACAACAACAACAACAACAACAACAACAACAACAATAATAATAAAGATGAAGAAGAAGAAGTTGATGAGAACTTTGAGATGAAAAATTAACGCAAAGATTAAACAATGATAACAACAAATGTCAAGGTTAGAGGATCCACTAATGGTATTTCAAACAAGTATAGTATAAACTCTTATTATTCAATTGGAAACCATACACAAGGAGGTTACAATCAGATTATAAATTGTTAAGATGATTACATTAGTTATCTTATTCGAATAATGCTAATACTTGTAAATGTTGCCAGACATTCATGATTATAACTTATGTTAACAACAAATCAAGTTCCTTTCATAGCTCAGGTGTTGGTTATACCATACAGTATGGGCTATGAAAGTGCCAAGTATTTGTTATACCAAGTGTTATGCAACATAAATCTAGATTAACCATTTAACAAGCAAAGTATTAAAAGTGAACAAGATAACAAATATAAAGCATGTTAGTATCCAACATTAAGGTCCATGTTAAGTTTATATTATACTTATTCTTACACCATTAATGTACCCTTTTCACCTTGACATAATTAACCTAGCTAGACATAATGAAAGAGAGAGACATAAATAAACAAGGAAAGGAATGAAAAGTATAAGCAAGAGATTAATATAAGCAAAACTTAAGCATTACAAAATATAAAGAGAAAGCAAGAGCATGATCTTGATCTGAACACCAAGATGCCTAAATACATGGCAAATGCCTCCTTTTATAGGCCACAATTCAGAACTATTGATTTGTTGACTAATTGATGAATGGGTGGTCACATCTTGACTTGGTGACAATTCTTATCTTCTTGTCTGCCAAAAACATCATTGATAACGTCATAATTTGAACAGACTTAAATCATGAAAGTTCTAGGAAATTGTCTCATCTTTCCAGAGTAAAATTTTGAGATCATTTGGACTTCTAAAACTCGAGATATGGGCTGAACACTGAACAATATTTGGGTTTTAGGACAGATTCGGACTTCTTCGTTGTTGCTACAATTTGGACTTGAAAACGACCTTGTTAAATATTAGGCTCCTATGAAAGTTATAGGCCTATGTCTTACCTTTGCATCTATATAAAGTAGAATTAAATCCGAGATCTATAGCTCCAGATATGACCCGATTACCGAACAATGTTCCAGTTTGGACTGCACTAACATCTCTTTTCTAAGTTTGGCCATCTTTTTGTCCTTTCAATTTTAGTACTTCAACTCATCAATCAATTCTTTCATTTACGTGATAGGCCTGCATTTAAGATGAACATTTACCATAAATTAAACGTATCATATATTATTAGATATGTTATTATAAAACATGTTTTAGTTAAGGAGTTATTGATACTTCAAGTGCAAAATGATGATATAAAACCTTGATAAAAAATACACTTTTAAGTACTAATCAACCTTCACCATTTTATTCAATTTTTTATGTACGAGTTTATCCATATCTCATGACCAGGTCGTGAATTTGATATGCTGACTCAAGTTTTTTTTTTATCCTTTTTAAAATTGATTTTCTTTCTAGATTGTCCTTCAATGTTTGCTTTGCTGGTAATTGAGCTTCATATTTCTTTTATTTTCTTTTTATGAGGTTTTCCCGTTCTCATATGATTTTTTTTGTTATCAAATAAGATCATTAAGATTTTTTTAATAATATTTAGAAGGTCTATTTTTGTAATATTTATAAGCATTTATTTTTTTATTAGTCATTATCATTTTTTATTGTTATTTGATTTTTTAATAATCAAATTATTAAATTAAGAAACTTTATTGAATCCATTCAAATCATTGATCCGTCTCAATTTTTTTTTAAAAAAAAAACACTATCATTGTCTAAACATTTTTTTTTAACAATAGAAAATATTTTGTTAGGCATGCGTCATAAGGTGAACTACCTTTCCTATTTTCTTAAGAGATATTCATAGAAGAAGGCTAATATTTAGAAATTGATGTTAGTTCATGTAAAGTTTTTTTTTAATATATATATCGGGAATGTAGTTTATGGGAAGTTGTAAATGTATCAATGCTGAGGCTATTTATCCTAAACCAAAGCATAATTTTTTTTACATGTAAGGTTGAAGTGTGATTATAAACCCTTTTGATTTGTACTAGAATTTTTTACCTGCGCTACATTGTGGGATGGGTTTATTTTTTTAACATAAAAAAAAGATATTCAAATAATGATAACATGAGTGAATTCAGATTAACTTAACTAACCAGCGATTCGAGTTAACCGCAGAGAAAGGAAAGGGAAAAAATAGAAAGCTCAAGGCTCAACAAAATTAATTTCAAAGGATAAAATTTAAAAAAGAAACATGAAAGAAGAAAAACTCGAGTCATCCCAAGTTTACTCTACTAACCTACCACCCATGACATGAAATTGAGATAAGAAATTTATTTTTTTTAAAAAATGACTTAGAAAAAAAGGATCAAAGCTAAATAAATAAATAAAAACATTGAAAAAAAACCAAGTCACACTAGTTTAACCCCATAGAAAGAAAAAACATAAAAAATAAAAAATCCCAAGGCCTAATAGCCCAACATAAAAGGATAAAATAAAATAAAAAAATTCAATGCAACTTGTATTAACTTGACTAACCCACGACTCAGGATAACCCAAGAAAAGAAAAGGAAAAAAAATAGAAAGCTCAAGACTCAAAACCTTAAAGTAAAAGGATGAAATTAAAAAAATTAAAAAACCAAAGTAAAAATCAGGCTAATTTTCAAAACCATCAACTCTTGTCATGAGATCGAGATAACCCTACAAAAGATAAAAACAAAACTCTTCACCATAATATTTTTTTAAAAAAATAGTAATCAAAATAATGAGGACCTAATTTGATATATAAACTAATGAAAGAAAATAATATGGGACTTAATAAAAAAAAAAGGATAAAAAAATAATTAAAAGAATGAAGGTCAAAACTGGATAAAAAAATATAATAAAATGTTGAAGGATAAATTGACAGGAAAAACAAATTAAGAAAAGGATAAAAAAAGAAATTATGAGAATGAAGACCAAAATTTGATTAAAAAAATAAAATGTTAAGGGAATAATTGAAAAAAAATAAGAAAAAGGATACAAAAAAACAATTAAAAGAATGAGGAATCAATTTGAAAAAAAAAGTGAAATAAAATTTTGAAAAAAAAAAGTGAAATAAAATTTTAAGGGACAAAATTGAAAGAAAACAAAACAAGCCAAGAAATGAATAAAAAACAAAAGTAAAAAGAATAAGTACTATATTTGATATAAAAATAAAACAAAATCAAATGAAAAAAATGATGAAATTGAAAAACAAATCTAAAAAAGAATCTAAAACAGTGAAAGACCAATCAAAAGAAAGAAGATTATAATTGAAAGACAAAATAAATTAGAGGACAACTTTGATTTTTGATTGACTTAACATGAATTTCAAAGAGTGAAATGAGAAAATAAAAGGGCGGAAATAAAAGTCAATTGTCGACAAACCACCATGATTTGAGCAACATGCACGACCCCATAAGCTTTGCCTTCACTAGGCACTTTAGACAACATGTCGGTTGGGAAATTTTGATCACTGCTCGAAGAGCGCAGACAGCGTCCACTTGCTAACACACGCTTTTCACGTGCCAGTAGCCTTTTTTAATTTATGAAAAATAATAATTTGCCCTAATCCAAATAAAGTATAATAGAAAAAACCATAATAAAAATAGTAAAATATTCTTTGACCCATCCTTTTATTTATTTTTTTACTTTAAAATCGATGAGGTAATTGTACTATTTGTAAAAACAAAAGAAATTATACAAAAGTTCTCTTAGCCTTTCATTTTTTTTTTCTCTTTTAAAGGCATTTAGCCTCACAAGTAAGGCAAAAACTTTATATAAAGAAGGGCAAAATAGTAATTATACTATGCAAGTCCATAGTGAATTACCTCACCATCCACAACGAAACAATGATCAATTTTACAGTTTTTTTTTATAATATTTATAAGATAATATATTTTATGGCTTCAAATGCTTAATGATAACTCTAAGAAAAAAACTCATTTGCCGACAAATTAAGCCTGCAATAATGTAATTCTTTTGTTTTCTAAATTAAGTGTAAAGGATAATTTTGTCCATGATCTATTACCCCACTTTAAATATGATCCTTAAAAACAAAAACAAAAAATCCTACCAGGTACCCCATTTATGGGATATTTACTTATCAATTCCGAATTTAATTTTTTCCCCTTTAAAATCATAAAAAAAAACTTAGTCATTTTTTTCAATGCAATTGGAACAAATGATCTCCTTTTCTCCTCTCTATTTTTTCCAGTGACTATCTCTTATTTCTCATACATAGAGACTAAAATGTTAATAAAAAATATCAAATAATTAAATGAAGTCGACATTTGTTTAACAGCGCAATAACTCAATGGTAATCAAATTGATACAAATTATGAGACACATTACCAAATTGATACAAATTATGAGACACAGTTTATAATAAACACAATGTCAAAAGATTAAATAAAAAATAAAAAAATAATGAAAAAAAATGAAAGCAACAGCCACTCTAGATTCTTTCTTAATGTTTGCTCTTCATAGTATGTTATTCCCATTAAATTGAATTTTATGAAATTTATTATGTTTTGCCTTATAAATGCATGAATTGAAGTTTAATAATCACATTACTACCTTACACACTAAAAACAGCTTACTTGTAATAATAATGGCATCATAAACTCTTTTGGTAAGGGAATGGTTATGGATGTTAAGTCATGACTTCATCATAGTAGAGGACCCTGTAAAGTTTATGTTTGTTTGTTGGTGTGTCTAACATATACCACCAATCGATCTTGAATCTGTGTTTATAATCGCAACTGAAATTGTGTTTTTTTTTTAATTTTCAATTCTTTTTTAATTTTTTTTATGTTTTTGAATTGTTTTGATGTACTAATATCAAAACAATTTTTTTAAAAAAAATATTATTTTGATATATTTCTGAGTAAAAAATATTTTAATAAACAACCACTAATAAACTTTCAAACATCATCTTAACCATACATTTGAAAGGTCATTCAATATTTCTTAGTCTTTTTACTTATTGGTAAAATGATGATGCTTCTACAAAAATACCAAAAAACGAATAAGGTTTTTTTTTAATCATAATTGCTTATTTTTCTTATTTAGACTTTTTATGATAAGTGATGTTTATTCAGTTTACGCTTTAATTAAGATTAATAATTTCTTCTAAACAATTTTAAAGATACACTTTCAATATCTGGATCACTAAAAAATAAATCAATCTTAAAAAATAATTTTTTAGCATGCATAAAATTTAACTCATTAATAGTTTTTTCAATTTTTATTTAGTATTTAATGAGAAAACTTAAAAAGATATTTATTATACTATATTAATTAAGTTTTTTTGTCATGTTTCATAACCCGTTTTTGATCCCCAATTTTCTTTTCATGTATTTTCAAACATATAATTATTTTGAAGAATAGATTTTAAATGAAATTCAGTCAATTCCCAACATTTTATATTTTTTCTTTTTCATTTATTTTATTTTAAGTGATAAGGAAAAATTAAAAAGATTAATATATATATATATATATATATATATATATATATAGTAAAAAGAAAAATATAAAATTTAGGGAGTGAAATGAGAGGCAAGGAAGAAAAATGGAAGACTATGAAATGAAAAATAATAATAATAAATAGAGAATCAAGATGGGATTGGAAAAACTGTTAAAAAAAAAACTAATTCAATAAGGAGATAAAATAGAATCTTCCAATATTATTATTTTTTTTGTTTTGACAAAAACCCCTAACAATATATGTTGCACCCGACATCACGGCGGCCTTAAAAAATAGTTCTCTAATTATGGAAAAAGAACAAATTTCTGGCATTTGTTTCTTTTAAGGGAAAATTTCTTATTTTAGGAGTCGTCACCTAGTATTATGGTTACTAGAAACCCTAACTGGTCAACAGAGATTCTATGGTTCGGGATTGGTTACGTAAAAGGAAAGATATTATCACCCCTTAAACGGTCTGCCTAAGGCAAACTGCATTGCTGTTTTTGTCTTAAATTGCTAAATCTTTATTGGTTCACGTTCTGATGATTTATTCACAATATTCCTGACTCTGGTGTAAGTAAATATTCAACTACGGATAATTCCAACTCTGGCATTGGTAACTATTACGTAGTTATAAAATAAATTTGGATCAATATTTTTATTCCTGACTTTGGCGTCAGTGAATAAACAAATAAAATAAGTTTATTTTTACGCATGCACATATTTTTTATTTTTCTAGTTAAATAAAATAAAATATAAATGAATAAAAATAATATAAATTTAAACCGGTATTTTTATTCCTGACTCTGGCGTCAGTGAATAAACCAATAAATTTATGTTATTTTTATTCATGCATGCATACACATCTTTTATTTTTTTTTATTTTTTCTACCTTTTATTTTTCTGTTTTTTTATTCTTTATTTTTTAATTTATTTTTAATTTATGTTGCATGGTAAAAAAAAAAAGGTTGGGTCACTAGTCCAAACCAGTGACCCGGCTGCCACTGTTGCATGCGTGAATCACTTACGCATGCATGCAAACGGTAATTAATTTACCAAAAGAAAGAAAGCTGAAGAACTTACCTGGCAAGGCTGAGGGAGACGGTGCCCACGATTGGCTATTCAGCTTGGGCGGAGAAGAAACCTCTCACGACTGAGGAACCGGTGAATGTTGGCCTCAGGAGCACGATGGGGGGGAAGAAGGTTACTTGTTGGCCGGACACTCTCCCCTGTTTCTTCTTATTTTCACTGGTTCTCCTTGCTCTGGTTTTCTCCTTCGTGTCCCTTCTGTTCTGAGATGAGACACCGCTTCCTCTCCTCTGTTTTAGCTTTCCTTCAGTCAGCCCCCAGTCTTTTTCGTCCTCCCCTGGTTCCGCTCTCTCTTTTTTTCAGTTCTTCCCCCAGTTTTTTCTTCGTGTTCCTCCTTCCTCTCTGGTCTGCTGCACTGCTGTTGCTAAGACGCTGCGTTGATGGAGCAGATTCTCCACTGCTACTTCTAGTGCGAAGGAGATGAAATGATGATGGTTGACAAGGGAAACCTGTTGGGACTTAACATATAAGCCTGCTGCAAGAAGACTGGATAGTGAGCACCAACCTGACAGGAATTGATAGGCACCAAAGAGCATGGTGCAGAGAACGTTGCGTTCATTACTGCAACATGTTGTTCAGGCCCATCCGGAGATCCAGAGGAGCCTGAGAGCAACGAGGACTTGATCACTCTTTGGGACTGCTCTTCCCCTGGTTTTTCTTCTTTGATCATAAAATCCTCCCCTCGCACCAGTCTTAGGTGGATAGAGGGGAGATCTTGGGGAGAAGCCTGACGGCTCTCTTCTTGATCGTCTTCCCCTTTTTTTTACCCTCTCCCTTCGTTCGGTCCACTCTCCTCCAGTTATTCCCCTCTCTCGGTCTCTTTCCCCCCACGTTTTTATCCCCTGGGTCTCTCTTGTTAATGCCTCTACGCTGAAACATAAACATTGTCTGTAACTGTCGAAACAGAAGCTGAAATGGGCAGTGAACAGTTTGTCCAAGAAACGGCTCCGTTTTCAATTCAAATTGCTATTTTTGATGTGGTCCTTGAAGTTTTGAACTTTTTGTAAGTAAACCCCTGGGTAAACTTTAATAGGACCCCTGCATTTCATCGCATTTTAAGAAACAGTCCTTGGTTTCAGAATGTATCAATTCAGTCCTTAATTGACTCTTCAAACTTTGGTATTTCTTTAATTAAGTCTTTGATTTCATTAATTAAATTAATTCCAAGTTCAATTAAGTCTCAAAACTTATCAATTTTTCAATTAAGCCCTTGATTTGATTAATTAAACTAGTCAAGAGTTTAATTAAATCTTTAAACTTTCAATCATGTTGCTTTTAACCCAAATTTTAATTTATTTCATTTTTATTTGTTTTTCATCATCATCATTCATTTTTTTTTATTATCATTTTTCAGTAAATAAAATAATAGTAATAATAATAATAATAATAATAAAATAAAAGGGTCAAAAATTGGGTTATGACAATATAAATAAACATAAAAAAACCTAGATGGAGATTAAAAAAAAAAAAAAAAACCTTAAGGGAGTCAACTTAAAAAACACATAGACCAAGAGAGAGATAAAAAAAAGAGAGAAAAGATACAAAAAAGGGAAAAAGAAAACCTTGCCACATCTTTTTTATTATCTCCCTCCTCTCACTCACAACTGCCAACCATTGTTCTTTTCTCCCTCTTCACCACCAATACCTCCACAAACATCGACCATGATAGTTTCTCCGTCCACCACATTTTTATCTCTTTACCCGATCACAAAACATACTTGTCAATTACTATAACCTTGGAAATCATAGCCACCACGTTAGCTAAAATCGCACTCATCTATCTTATCATCATAAAACACTCCATGGTAGCAACCCAGTGGCATTCAATAACCATGATCATAACCAATAAAGAGAAAACTGACAAATAAAATTTATCTTTTTATATCAACCTTCTTTTTCAAATCACGACAAGCTTCATCACCAACATAGAAAGGAAAAGAAGGAGCATGAGAACTTGATCTAGTAGGTTTAAGGTTTTCAACCTTGTTATATTGTACAGTTTATGTGTTACTTTGTTTACATACTTGTCTAGCTCCTACACATGACTCCCATGTGCCACGACTACCTTTTTTTTAGTATCTTTTGTTCGATTCCAATCGCTCTTGAAGGTCAAATTTGAATCATAATACATTGATTCACTTGTTTTTTTATCAATTTGCGATATATGGTTGATTTCCTCTTCATAGATGTTATATCTGCCTACATTGATTTGCTTGTGTTGAGTAATTTATAATATGAGGTTGATTTTCTATGTGTGGATGTATTTGTTTTTTTTATTGTTAGATTTGTGCTTTAATTTTATTAAAATGAAAAGTTATGTTTTATTTTTATTGAAGAATTGACCTTAAGTATGGTAAAATCTTTAAAATGATTTTGTCTTCATGAAGTTGAAACTTTGCTATTTTCATGAAAAAATCAAATCATATAAACACTTTCTTTTAAATGTTATTTGATAATTTTTATATGTGAATATTTGGTCTTGCAACACGTTTCACTCTACCATTGTGAGCATACTTGGGGTAGGTCAACATTACCCTGTAAAAGACCATCGAGTATGAGTGGCGGTCTTTGGACCCATTTTAGAACACAACCCAAAGAGATGAGATAAAGCCTAATTTACCAGTTTCCATCCTTCTATGTTCAATGCCCATTCTTTAAAAGTGAGGATTAGACCATGTTGTTAGATTTAGATCTCAAATCATTGTTTTAATTAGTTTAGGTAAATTCTTAGCATATATGAGCAATATATGTCCTTTATCATTTAAAAACAACACAAAGCAATTTATCTTATGTATGCTATTTTATGGTGATTTTCATCTTCTTTTAAGCATAACTAATTTCTTATCTAGAACATCTAAAAATCATTTAGTGTTTTTAGTTACTATAAAACTAGGTAATGATTCTTATTATTTTATTTTATCCTTTTTTATATATAGTTCACCACAATGTTCCAGGCGATACAATGACGACTCTATCGGGGATCCTTTTATAGCTAAACTTTTTTTGCATGATTTTTTTGATAATATGTATTTTTCTGCTTGGATATGTGCTCTATAATGTCATCAGGGAAGCCTGATGTGTATGAAAATCTAGAGATTGGTGACAAAGACAATCAAGATCTTCAGATATATCCAAGAACAATTCCAATAAGAGTTTGAATACTAATGAAGAATTAGTGAGGGGTTGTCTAAATAGAGGATTTCAACATAGAGATTTGAAGCTTTGTTTATAATTTTAAAAACATGGAGTAATAAGACATCCCTGTCATTATAAGCTTTCAGGGTCCATTTGATAAAACACCATGATTCGATAGAGTTTGCAAAATGTAAATTGCTTCTTAAGATCTTGTTGATTAGAATTTAGAAGAAATAGGGTTGGTTTGTATGATAAAATAATAGATCATTTTTTTTTACATTATCCCATTATTGGATGAATTAAAATATTGAAGATTCAGTATGAAATAAATGAATAAATAGTAGGAATGATAATAAATGTGTCATGTGAGAGAGAGAATAATCTCCATAAACAAATTTAAAGGTATCGTTGAAGTCGAAATGAGAGTCATGATTCTTAGTTTAAAACTCGTAACGTTGGCGAAACCAGTGACGAGTTTCATTGGATAAAAGAATAAGAAAAATAAGAAGATATTAAAACCTGATAAAAAAAAAAACTTATTTTGACAAATTAGTGATAAATGTGGTAATATTAAATTTATTGAGCATAAATTAAGGAGAAATGTCATGAGAATCTAAGTAAATAAAGTAATGCATGAAATTCAGATGTTAGCGTAAAAGACACTAATTGTCTAGTTTTACGGTATCAATAATATATCTCAATCCAACCGTTGGATCGGACTGAAATTTTATAAGAAATCTCCAGACTTATTGGTTTATCTTAGGTTACAATTTCATGTCAATCAGAGTTTGGAAAGGCTTTACGAGAGTACTCAAAATTGGGTGAATTGAAGAAGATGGCACAAGGGGCATTAATAAGGGCATTTTGATAATTTTATATAAAACAGTATTCCCCTCTCCTCCTTTAAACACAACTCATGTCCTCTACAAAAGGAGAAATCATGAGGGAGACCATTTTTCTCCCATTTTCTTCATTTCCTCTCCATTTCTTCAAGTTAAATCAAAAGGGAGAGTTCTTGGGAGGATTATATCCAAGAAAACAAATTAAGTGACTATACTTAAAAGAGTTATAAAGCTTGGGAAAAACAAAGAGTAGGAGCTGGAACTTGAAAGAGGAGGACATGAGTTTTGTATATTTTTGCAAGAATTTATTGAAATAAGTTAAGGTAGCAAAGGTAAGCAACATAACCTTTAGTAATTTTGTTTTTCTCTCTTGTTTTTGCATGAGGAGAAGAAAACCCCCAAGTTTAAAATTCTAGAGTTCATGTAAATATTTTAGGGGAATAATTGTTCTTGTGAATTTTGAGATTAATTGCATGATAATGGCTTGATTTATAGAAAAAAAATAGAAGGAATAAGTTGATTTGAAACTATGGGTTTTGGGATGGCAACAGGGCAGGAACTTAGGCAGCCATATCTTGGCTTTCCATCGTTGGATTAAGTTAATTTTTTGGATATGTTATTATGCTAAATTGCACCTACATTCTGACTGGAGGGATTGGTAATAGTAGATTTCCTTTAAGGGCTGTCGCCGGAGGAACATTTTTGGAAAATCACCCTTCAAGATAGCCTCGTTCAATGGCCGTTTTATCATCTTTCACTGTTGGATTGGTCTGGATTTTGGATATGTTGTTCTTCCCAATATTGTATAAATTCTAAACGGTTAAGATCGGAAACCAACACTCCTACTAGAAATTGTACTTTCAAAACAGGAGGTCTTCAATTTTCAGGTCAGTTCGGTATTGTTATGATATAGAAAGATTCAACTGTTGGATGTATGTTAATTTTGGATATGTTATTCTAATGATGATGATGTATAATTCCACCGTTTGGATTTATTGAAATCTAAATTTACAGAATTATGTTTTAAATTTGGTTTGAAAAATATTGAATGAGAATATGATGTTTAGCATAAAAAGTATGTTTTGGGACTAAGGATAATTGTAATGGGTTTAATGATGAGGGAGTGTTTGAGAATTGTTTGTGTTGTGTTTGAGTCATGTTTGATGTGTTGCTAAGTGATGGTATAATTAAATTTTATAAAAAATAGTGGTGGATTAATACTTTGGTTGTGTTGGAATGGGAAACATGATATGAGAAAGTAGGTTGGGATGAATTGAAACTAACTTTGGAAAATTAACCTCTATTGTGGCTGGCCATGTTAGTTAAATATGCGCTGGAATGTGTGGTAAATTACGTGTCTTGATGAAGAAATGAATGGGAAATCATGGTAAGGGATGTTGTAAATTGAATTATGATATAAGGAATCATTTTGAGTATGCTTTGGAGAAAAAAACAAAATGGCATGTGTAGTCATTGCTGGAATTTAAGTTAAATTACATTGTTTGGTGATAGGTTAAATATCTTGGGACACTAGAAAAATATTGGTAACAAAAAGTCATGTCCTTTGGACATTGAAAATTATTGATAAAGAATTGAATTAATTGTACGTTTAATGTTAGTGTAAATAAATTCTAATGTAAATGAATTTAAATGACAAGTAAGAAAATAAGATACATCCATGGAAATTTTTACGGAAGTATTTGATGTTGAGAATTTATGAATATTATGAATAAATCGGGAAGATTCAAATATTGATTCAGGATGTTATATTGAAATGTAGGAGAAACATTCACTCAACTTCTCTGGAGCTCGTATAGTAGGAGCTTAAGGAGGGACTGTAGGAGGGGCACAACCACAACAAGGGAGCATGAGTCGAGCTTCTGCAGCTGATAGGTGTTCTATACCTACGGTTTTTACGTAGCATTAATTTACTAACTTATTAAATTCTTGGTCTTTGCATCTATGGGTGAAACTATAAAGAGAAAGTATAAAGTGAAATAAATGAGAAATTAAAATGGATTTGAGTCCTTGATTGGGTTAAGATTATGAATTACATCAATAGACTTCGTAGATGATCGTTCCATGAAACTTGATTAGCCAATCCCGAATGCGGAGGCTAATGATGTTAGTAAGTTTTACTAACATTGGCATAATCATTCCTGCAAATGAGAGATATTGAACTTGATTAACTATTCGAGTAAGAATAGTTAATGATGTCGACCGGTGCTGTCGATATCGGCAATCACACGAAACTTGATTAGCTCTTCCTGAAGTGAAAGCAAATGATGTCAATAATCTTGACATTAACATTTCCAGAAATATTCCAAGGTATTATGGAAAGAAAAATCTGATTGGCTATTTCGGGTTAGAAATAGTTAATGATATCAATCGGTGGCATTGATTTTAACATTTACAATAAACTTGATTTATCGGTCCTGATATCCTGATATGGGCGACTAATGACACTAATGAAAATTCATTAGTGTTGGCATTCCCTTTGAAGTTTTGGGGGAGAGGTATTATAATGATATTTCTGATATGGAATAATTAAAAGTGTTAATGAAATGGGGATTAACATCTTGATAGGATTATTCATTCGGCCTTGAAGATGTGGATATTGATTAAAAATTATGGAATAAGATGGGTGAAGGAACTAGTTACCCGGTAATGGGCTATTGACATCAGTTTTTTTCTAATGACCGGAATATACAACTTGAGTTAAACTTACTTGTATGGTGTTAATATTGTCGGGATGATTGACTTGTCAGATTATAAATGGAATGTTGGATGATACTTTACTGTTAAACAAAAATGGTAAGTTGTGTTTATGTAATGGATTATTGAAGGAATAAATAAAAGAAAAAAAACTGTTGAAGAACTAATACTTGTGAAGGATGGAGGCGAATATCGTATTGCTTAGGACATAAAAATAGAAATTCATTAACCATGATAGGTGATTCGTCACCTTAATTTATAATTATTAGTTTTCCCTAAATAACTATGTTGTTTACTTAATTGATGTTAAAAGAATGAAACAAATTAATAAAATGAGTGATTATTACAAATGATAATTATTGGTAATTTATGTGAAATTACCGGGATTATTATTTGGCTAACAAAAAGGGTTAGCCAAATGTTGGGTAATTCATATGGAATTACCGGATTGATTTTGGCAACCAAAATGGGTTAGCCGGATTTTTTGGGTAATTAAGAGAATTACCGGGTTTATTGGTTAACAAAGAGGTTAACCGAATATAGGGTAATTCATATGGAATTACCAGTAATTGAAATGAGTTAACTGGATATATCTAAGTTTTGAAAAGATGATGAAATTAATTGATTGGAGTTAGAAGTATTAAATTTCAAAGGTTAAGAGTAAAACAATTAATATTTGACTAAGATATTGAGTAAATTGATTAATATGGTTATTGTTGAAACAATTACACCGCGATGTGACGTAGATCGTTAGATATAGGATTTTTCTGTTTATGAATTATCATTTTGGAATGTAATATTTATGTCTTTATTCTTTTTTCTAAAAACCTTTATGTTATAAAAATTAAGTAGAAGATGTATAATATGTAATAGTACTCCTTTTACATTAAGTGTCGGTACGTAAAAATATACTATTTTGTATTTGTAATTTTAATGTTTGTTTACTTCCAATTATTATGAATTATGTGTGTCAATGGAAAAGAAATGAACATGCGAAATGTGTATGCATGCACAATGAATGATGTGTTGTTGAGTTTTACATGATTATGATATGATTGAGAAATGAGTATAATTGTACAGGATGATTGTCGATAACTTGGAACCTCCAGATTTAAGAGAAACTCTGCCGAAATTTCGACAGGAATTTCAACAAGTCTCAGATAAGTTCGATAGAAGAAAAAAAAATACCCATTTTCTTTAAGTTAAGACTCAAAGTTCTTTTACGAATGCATTAAATTACAGGGTGTTACAATACGAGTTAATGCGTTAAGTTGTTTTTGTATTTTTGGATGAAGGAAAGTTTCAAACTACTTTCCAAAAGTATATGGACAATATGTTAAATCATTTCACATATTTTTGAAAGAATAAAGTTTTAACTTTTAATTCCAAAATTGATGAATTAATATATTTTGAGTCATCATAAAACAAAGTTCAATAATTTATTATGCACCCATTATGCAAATGTTGAGCACATGATGAAGTTGCTCATGTTTAGACATAAAATGAAAAAGGACTCAGGAATACATCAGATCAATAATAAAATACTTGATCTGAGATCTTTATAGAACTCATCTCTAGACTTAGCTTGCGATAAAATCCCTATATATAAAAAGGATATAACAAGGTGTCCTAGTCTTTGATGAGTGAATCCCATTGAAAATCAAGAACACCAAAGTAATTATCAAACTTTTGATCCTTATTAAAAGATTGAAAATTACAATTTGCCGTTTAAAAGCTCAATAATTCAAAGAAAAATGGTAAAAAACAAGGAGCGGAGAGGGTTAATCAACTAGCTTGTTTGAACAAACTTTTCAATCTAGATAATTTAAAAGACCTCATCATATTGAAATAGCTCATCACAACTCACATTGGTGGTGGCTTCCTATTGCTTTTATATATTAGTTGAAACAAAATCTTTAACAATTATTTCACCCTATCCTACTTAGCATCTTTATAAACAAAAAAAAATGTTTGAATGCATATTTGATTGATTGAGGCTTACCTTTCACCAATTAGAATGTTCATTTTTCATTATAGGTTCCTATTGCCATGACATATGATTCTAACCTTAAGTTATTGACCTTGCATATGATATTACCTTGAAAGAAAAACAGTTGAAAAAAATGAACTATACAATTCCTATTTATTTAAAAAGCACTTTTTTTTTTCTTTGAATGAGAAGACTTGACTGATCCTGTTTAAGCAATTTAAACATGCCTAACGCTAAAAGTTAGCATTTCTAAAGTACTTGAGATTTCTAAATTTAATTAAAGCTTGAATTAGGAATTATCAGAAATCCATCATTAAGGTTTTATCGACATCAGGAGATGAATTTCAAATGGGAAGCCTTAGCTGTTCAGTCATGTCAACTATCATTGAGTTCCATGGTATCATCAACTTTTCAAGTGACATCGTCCGAGATTGACATATCTTTTTTGCTCAACATTTACTTGACACATTACTTCAATACTTAATAAATCCCATACAATCATTGCACCATAGGCGACATGATTCAAATATGCAATGTGTCCTAAGTGTTTCATTTTAAAGTAGTAATGTAGTAAAGTCTTTAAGTATCAAATTTGAAAATTGGTAAATCATGATCATATTCCATTTGTTGAGGTAAATAACACATATTATCATCATTAATCCATTGTCAACATGGTAGATGCTTGACCAAGATTATGAAAATAGCATATGATGAATGTCACCAAACCTAAAATGTTTAATGGAAGAAACTGATGTGAAAATAAAAGGAATGTTGCACACTAAGCTCATTTCTATGACTGAACTTTGTAAATAAAGTCATTTATCTTTTTGTTCAATAAAAATTAGAACTTTGATTTGTTTTTCACCTTTTTTTATCGAACAACATATTTTAATGAAATGTGCATGTTTTTAGATCTTATTATTGTTATAAAATGAAAAGATGTTAGTTTAAAAGTAATATAAAATTCATTCAAAATTGGTCAAACTCTAAAATATATTAAGTAGATGCTAGGGGGCAACCTCCTTTTTGAATTCTAAAATCTCATTTTCCATTCCTAATAAATCTTAAAAATAAAGTCTTGCATAGAATCCCTTTTGGAACCCAATAAAACTCAAAATAGATATCTCACTTGAAATAATATAGATATTCTCAAAATAGAATCAAATAATTTGATGGCTTAAATAATAATAAACAATGCATATTCAGGTCATAATCCCACCATTTTTTATTTGAGGTTAACCTTATTGTTTTTCTAATTAATAACGATATTTGAATAAAGTAAGATTTATCAACTTGAGTAGATTTATATTTGAGATAAAAAAAAGATCATTTTTTTTATGTATCCTTTACAAATAAAAATATATCCCTTATTGTTCCTATTAAGCTTTAAATATTTTTCTTGGATAATGATCTAGACCAATATAACCCCTCATATTGGGGGTATATTTTAAAAGTTTTTAGACAATAAATAAATTCTTCAAATGAGAAAAATATGAAAGGGATGAAAACTATTACAAAAGAGAGAGAAAAAAAAGCATCTCCCTAAGTGTCCTTTATGATAGTGAAAAGTCCAGAATTAAAAATAAAATATCAATGATAAAGAATGAGATTGAACTTTGAGTATCGAGATTAAGGTTAAATCGATCACCAAAATATCAAAATCAAGGTTGTAAGCCTAAAAGATATCCATACAGAATAAATGATCATATGTCTTTAAACTCTTAAACCTATTTTAGGTCTTGTACATCCTTTTTTTCATAAACAAAAACCTAAGCTTACATTATATGCCTTTAAAGAATTTTTTGATTTAAAATAGTTTGTTTTGTTGAAAATCTAAAAAGAGAAGAAAGATGTGTTTAAAGCAAAATAATGACGTATTTGTGTATTACATATTATTTTTTGTAACATTGAATCATGAATTTTTGCTAATAAATGATCAAACTTAACATAAGATGAAGCAAGGTGCTCCTCTATTGAAAGCCAAAACACTTATCACCAAAATAAGCTTTCATTGTCAAAGAATCCATTCAAGCCATTTATTTTTTTAAAAATAGCTAGAATTTTTAGATAACCATATTTTTTTTTCAATTCTAACTAGCACCCATTTCACCATGTGCCAAGAGAAAATCCAATATTTCATCATAACACTTGAATGATATATCTTTGATCATTGACTAAGAAATCTAAATTCTTATTTGATTGAAGATGTGTGTCTTATAATGGCCGTAAAGAAAGATGAATAGAATTAGATCAACTAAGAAAATTTTGTTTGAAAAAATCCATGATAATCACGATAATTAAATGATGATTTAAAGAACTTTATCACAAGCTGAAAGTAGTAAAGATAACAACTTCTTCACGGTGATGGTAAAAATGATTTTATAAACAAGTACTCTCAGAATATACTTAGAGGCAATGATAAACAAAGTCCATGTATACTAAGCTAAAATGATAGATAAGCCATACTTATTTAGTGATAAAAAATGAAGAACATGGAAGGAAAAACTCGTAATCAACATTAAAAGCATTGTGGACGCTTAAACAATTCAAACAAACCAGTGTTTGACTCCTGGCAGTTCTAAATGCAAAGGTTTTCAAAGATGCAAATGACAAAAAAAAGATGGAACTTTAAAAATATACAAATTTTATTTCCCCTTTAAGCTTAGAAGATATCATCTAGAGATAAAATCAAAATTGGTCGTTGTTATAGAAAAGGAACCCAAGTCTTTTCTTGTCGATTCGTGAAGTTCTCATCTTATGTCGTTTCAACAAAATTCTCATTTCTCTTTTAAACTTGAGGTTGGTAACCTCTCTATTAGACCATTTTCAAGCCTGTCAACCATGATAGCCTTTCTCAAAGCCCATTAACTCAATGCCACTTTTTCTTTAACAAAGCCTATTAGTCATGATATCATTTTTTTTTCCTCAAGCTCATCAGTCCAACAATAATTTTATATTAAATAAGCCAATTAATTCCATGGCTTTTTTCTTTCAATTTAAGTCCATTAGTTCGAGAATTATTTTTTTTTAAATGAAGCCCATTAATCCCATGAGATTCTTTTTTTAAGCAAATCCCATTAATTCAATGGCATTTTTATTTCAACTAATACCTATAAGTTTGATGATAATTTTCTTTCAAATAAAATTTTTATATTAAGTCAAAACTTATTGATCTAATGATAATTTCTTTTAGATGACATTTTCAAGTTAAATATTTTAATGTAAAACCCATCTATTCGATGATAACTTTCTTTCAAATAACATTTTTTTTTCAAGTAAAGTTCATCAATCTGATGACAATTCTATTTCAAAAGGAAAAATCATTTTCATATAGAATTTTTATTTTAAAGTTAATCATATCAACTCAATGATAATTTTCTTTTAAGAACATTTTAATTCAACCAAGGCCTATTATTTTATAACAATTTCCTTTCTAAAAGTAATTTTATTTAAAAGTGAAGCTCATCAATCTGATGACAATTTCCTTACATGAGGAACTTCTATTTTAAATAAGCTTATTGATTTGATGGTAATTTTATTTCAAACAAAACCTATTGATTCAATGATATTTTTATTTCAAACTAATCATATTTTTATTTCAAGAAAAAGCCTATTAATCCAATTACATTTTTTTTTCAAAGTGAAGCCTATCGAACAAATGATAATTTCCTTTCAAGTGTCCATCCAATTAGATTTATGTTAAATTTGATCACCTAACAATTTTGAGCCATTTTAGATTTAATGTTAAGGCTGGTCACCTAACAGTTTTGACCATTTCATATTTCATGTCAAAGTTGGTCAAACAATTTTGATCCATTTCAAATTTAATGCTTAGATAGGTTGCTCTTCAATTTTGACCCATTTTAAATGTAATGCTGAGGTTGGTTGCCTCTCAATTTGACCTGTTCAAATTTTCACACGTTGGTTACCTTTAAGTCAACCCATTTTTATTTGGTATTTACAAATTTACTATACAAATCAAAGAAAAATGATTTTTTTAATGTTTTTCTACAATAAGTATTGTAAAGAGAAGGAAATTGTCTTAACCCATTTCTTACCACCATTTTTCTCCATGTATTTTCAAACACATAATATTTTCAAAAAAAAAATTGAATGAAATTTAGTCAATTTCCATCATTTTATAATTTTCCTCACTTTCATTTATTTTATTTTATTTTTTATAACAAGATAGAAAATAAAAAATAAAGAAAATAAATTTCAGTCAATTTCCTTTTTTTATTTCATTTGCAAATTGGGAGAACATTTTTTTTAAAGAATCAAACAGGGCGTTGTTTATTGTGACAAATAACTCGTTATCTCCTTACCTAGATTCCGATCATTGTAGAGGATATCGAAAAATTAAGGAGTTTTTTTAAAACTAAAAATATATTTTCAACTCATTTCATCTAAAAACACATGATAAACACCCTTAGAACCTCAAAAAACAATTTATAAACCCAAAAAAACCTTAAAATGATAAAAGAAACATAAAATCAAACTACAATGAAAAACCTCCCTCAACTCGATCTACTTTTTTTTTGGCATCATGAAAGCCTAAAAACAAAATGACACTCCTCTTGCCAAAGAACACTTTGACACCAAATTTGACAACTTTTGTCAACATAATTCAACCTATTGATTCTTTTTTTTAATTGTGTTTTAATGATTCTATCTCCTCTTAAACACTATTTAAATGTGAATAAAATAAATTTTTAGACTAAACTATATAATTATCAAACTAAATGGACCAAATGTAAATTTGGAAAAGTAGTCCGGCTACATGTCTTAAAAAAGTGCCAAAACATTTTTTTTAAAGGATGTCATTTTTTTTAAAGGTTGTAATAACCTTGTGAAAAGCAAACTAAAATAAATTATAAAGTCCAATTCTTAGTAAATGCAATATTGAAGGATTAAATAAAAAAAATGAAGGACTGAAAAAAAAACCAAGTTAAAAAAAAAACCAAGTTGCTATGCAAATTCACGGTGACTTGTGTTTGTATGAACAATAAAACAATGAGTTATTTTAGATTTCTTCTTAATAATTTACCCATGACATCCACACATATTTCAAAGAATTCTTATTGTATTTGTGTCAAGGAGTGGTGTCATTATAATTTTTTTTTTTATGGGGTCAATAAAGGATCCATCGCCTTATAAATTAGATAATTAACTTAAATTGTTAAATTGTTAGCTACAAACCAATTCATAAAAGTAATTTAATAGGAAAAATTATCGTGACACTCCTATAGTTTAGTAATTTTTCTCACTTTGTCTCCATTTGTTTTGGAAATTACAATTTATATCATTGGTCAAAGCAATTTTTAAAGTTGTATAACACTTTACATCCTTATAAAAAACAAGTCAACAAAATAGTTTATATTATTTATAGGATTGTTATTATATTCTAATTAATGTCTAAAGAGCCATTGAGTATTAAAATTACAAAATTATCATCTCTTATTTCCTACCGTAGTTGCCACCTCTTCTCCCTTTTTCCTTTTCCAGGGAAACATCACATGCCCAATAGGAGCGTAACTAACTGAACTCATCTTCTCTTCCATAAATATCAACACAACCCCTATAAACAATGCTCAATATTTTTATATAAAAAAAACAAGACATTCATCATGTTTCAAAAATCCAGTAGAATGCCATATTTTAGCCAATCAACAACAATTTCAAGTTTGTAGCTAATTTGAATGATGGTAACAAGAAATCCTATGCTATGTTAAATGTTCTACACATGACCATCTCATAGTGAATAAACCTGCCAAACAAATTGCAAGAATTTAAGACCAATAGGTAAGAAGAATGATATCTTTAATCATAGTTTTATGAGTCTCTCTTGCCTTGGTGAATGGATCTTCGATGTTCTCTTTAAATGTTGTAGCTATAGCTAATCTCATCTTCTTCAATCTCCTTCTCCATAAATATCAACACAACCCTTACAAATAATGCTTAATATTTTTTTATATATAAAAAAGACAAGACTTTCATCATGTTTCAAAAATCCAGCAGAATGTCATGTATATTTTAGCCAATTAAAAATCATACCAAGTTTATAGCTAATTTGAATTATGGTAACAAGAAATCCTATGCTCTTTTAAATGTTCTGCATATGACCATCTCATAGTGAACAAACCTGCCAGACAAATTACAAGAATTTAAGGCCAATAAGCAAGAAGAATGACATATCTTTAATCATAGTTTTAGGAGTCTCTCCTGCCTTTGTGAATGGATCTTCGATATTCTCTTAAAATGTTGTAGCTATAGCTAATTTCATCTCCTCTAATTTCTTCATGATGTCAACTCTTTTTTTGTCAATCAATAATGTTTCGGTCAAAAGCTGGTGCAATTAAGTTGGGTCTTGTTGGAACTTCACTTGGATTGGAAAGCTTGGCATCATGCTCAAAATTTGCACATCCATTAATTAGTTTTACTTTTGAACCCGATTTAAGTTTTTTTCTTCATAACCTTTTCAATTATGGACTAAAAAAATAGATTTTGAAATCAATTTGGGGGATTTTTTATAGGGTTTTGAAAAAGATAAGAACAATTGATTTATAACTTGTAACTTAGGCAAAATCACATCACAAGTAAAGAGAAAACAAATCAATTAAATATGGAAGACCAGGCTTTAGTTTTTATGATGTTTTATGTTCTTAGATAGGAGAGAAGAAATAGATTAGATTTTTAAATCAATTTGAGATTTTTAGGAGCATATTTTGGATATTTATGTTATATTATATAGGAGGGTAGGTTTGGGTTGTTTATGTTCACAAGTGCCTTTTCAAGATATTTTGCTTGTTGATTTTTTTTGCCCTTTTAGTCTGACAATTTTATGTTTTGATATAAAACTTTATTTAATTTACATTCCAATTCCCGGGTTGAAAAATAAGAGTTATTGGAAAATTATGAAGAGAGAAAGTAGTGGATTGATGAGATTTCGTTGATAAAAAGTTAAATTTGGTGTCAATGTGTTTTTCTTGGCATAAAAAGTGTCATTGAGGTACTTTTAAGCTTTCATGTTGTTAGAAAAAATAGATCGAGGTTAAGAGAATTTTTTTTTGTGCTTTTGAGTTGATTTAGAGGTTTTTAAATTGATAAATAAATTTATCGTGATTTAAAAAAATATTTTTAGGAGCAAAAGAATTGAAATTTGATTTTTTATGTCCTAAAAATCCTAGCTTGATTTTCCACCACCTCTCTAATGGGTGAAATTTGAACTCACAAATAACACATCATCTACTTCCTTTTTTAACTCATTAAAAAAGTCTAAAGGCATGAACATGGCCTACTTTTAGTTTTCCTTTTAATTTCTTTTTAATTGAAATTTAATTTTTGTAAAATTAAATATTTTAAAATATTTTAGATATTATTTTATTAAAAACTTTTAAATTTTTACCTTGTTACCAAAAAAATATATCAGTCTTTTTATAATATTAACAAATGTTTTTTTTATAATTTATAATGATTTTTTATAATTTTATTCGGTTTCTTTTCCGTGTGCATGTATTTTACTATCATATAATTAAATAAAAAGATAATTTTTAAAAAATAAAGGTATTAAAATCAATAAGGTGTGTGACCTTGAATCATGATTTTAGTGAGTTAACTCAAGTCGATCCAAGATGTTTTCATTTCAATATTTTAAAAAAATAATGTCATCCTGAATTAATTTTAAATCAAACTGATTTTTTATTAGTTGCCGAGATTACCTTTGAACCCTTTAGATTGAGCAGGTGATATCGGATTATCCTTCATATGATTTAATTTGAAATCTAAACTAGATAAAAAAATTAAATTAAAAAGTTTTAAGGATAACCCACTTATCATTATTAAAGAATCCATAATAACAATTCAAGAACATTGTTTTTTCAGTTGCCATGTATTTTAGTAAGGAAACATTTGAGAATGTAAATGATATTTTTTAAAAATTTAATTTTTTTTGTTTAAATTTAATTTTTAATATATTAAAATTTTTTTGAAATTTTAATATTAAAAATAATTTAAAAAATTAAAAAATATTTAATTTATTTTTCAAAAAAATTATTTTTAAAAAAACCGCCACTTATATAATCTTAAATATTATAAAAAAATGCAAAAACAATATAAAACACACTGTATCCAGAAAGAAAATAAGAAGACGACTCGCACGCGCACAATGAGAGAGTCAGAATCAGATATTTACCTGCAAAAACAGAATGATGAACAAAAAAACCCATTTTTGATAAGCTAAGAAAGAATTCAAATCTCGCTCTCGTTGGGTTTTAAATCTCATTTTCGGAGCCAAATCCATTTCTAAAACTTTTTCTTTCTTTTGTTGGCTAATGTAGGTTGCCTTTTGTTAATGTTGA
>Ga0325402_1000769_pt1 | contig 24199 bp, 15 predicted proteins | sample PopdelMetagenome_22_FD_207212 | JGI IMG/M metagenome (GOLD analysis project Ga0325402, IMG submission 207212) | Populus deltoides microbial communities from Bellville, Georgia, United States - Xylem-PdKOR-R3 | ecosystem: Host-associated > Plants > Phyllosphere > Stem > Wood/Secondary xylem...
TGCTTTCAGCCACAGGACATACTTAGCATATAATTTTTCAAGTTCATGCATACAGAGTTTAAATTGGAAGCTTACTTCATAATCCAAGTTCTTTTTATTTTTGTTTTTTGTCCTTTCCCTCATTTTTCCATAAACCAAAGACAGGGATGTGGTTCCTAAGTATAATATATTCTAAGTACTCCTAATTATTATTTTTTTCCTTTCTAGTTATCTTTTATTACAGCTTACCACTGTTCCTCCTTCTCTCTGTCTCCAACTCTCTCAACAAATTGCTGTTAATGATTTCAGGTAGTAATAATATTAGTTTAATTATCTTTCTTTACAATTGTTTAGTTAGTTTCTAGGAATTGAAATGGAAATCATTAACATAAAAAAAATACCATTAACAAATTTGAAATAGCTCTTAAAAATTGAACCTTGTCCACTCAAACTTGAAAGGAACAATAGTTAACATAATTTAGCAACTGTAATATTGCAAAAAGATGAATTACCTGGTAGTGGAATCTAGCTTCTCTTCCGTTTCGGACCACTGGTGCAGAGTCTACAGACTACAACTTTCTACAAGATGATGACAAGATCCAGTAAAGGGAGGGGCTAGAATATTCAAAGAAAAAAAAAGAGAAATCCAACAAAGCAACCAGTAGAAGATACCAGCAGAAGAATATAATTTGATTGTTCGAACTTTGAACTGCAAAGAAAGAAATTTAGGGTAAAAATTTAGCTTTCCTTTTGCTTTCCCAATTTTCCCGAAGTGAGTTAGTATATATAGTCCGGGTCTCACCTGAGTCCGGCCGGGTCACCCGGGTCTGGCCGGGTCATACCGGGTTTGGCTGGTTTTTTCCTTGCACTGGTCTTTTTTGCTGCCCAGACCGGTCCAGGCCCCAGGTCGACCGGGTCCCGGGTCGACCCGCCAGGCCGGTCCGGGTTTTATAACACTGGTTACCACATAAATCCAGCAACAATTAGTGACACTGGATCAGCCCATACAACCTACTTAGTTAAGAGCAAGTGCCAATAGGGGCTGATCCCGGTTCTAGGAAGAGAGGACTCGTGGTAGGATATACCACATGATTCAAGAAGATGTGGGGGCGATGCCAGATGTTGTAGCAGGTACATTACAACTAGGCTCAATACAAGTTTATACTTTAATTGATCCTGGAGCTAGTCATTCTTTTATGGCTTATCAAATTGTGAATAATTTAAATGTGCCACCAAGTAGACTAAGTGTAGGAATGATAGTTAATACGCCTTTAGGAGAAAACATAGACATTGACGATGTATATAAAGGTGTGGTATTATATACGGAGGGGGTGGAATTGAAGGTGAACCTTATGGCATTAGAATTATATGACTTTGATTTGATTCTAGGTATGGATTGGCTGAGTAGACATAAAGCACAAGTGGATTGCTTTACTAAAATTGTTGTTATCCAAGGGGTGGGTGACAAAAGGGTAGTATTTAGGGGAGAGAGAAGGGTAGTCCCAAATTCTATAATTTTGGTCATGACGGCCGGGAAATGGATTAGGAAAGGGCGCCCTTCATGGTTGTCTCATATAAAAGAATTGAAGTAGGGAAGCATAGAATTAGTGAATATTCCCATTGTAAGAGAATTTTTAGATGTGTTTCTGGAGGAGTTACCTAGGCCACTCCTAATTAGGAAGATTAAAGTTTGCATTGAAACCCTTCCAGGGTCAACCCTATAGCATAGCCCCCTTATAGGATGGCCCCCATAGAACTAGCTGAACTGGAGATCCAACTTCAAAAATTGTTGGACAGAATTTATACGGCCAAACAACTTGCCTTGGAGAGCCCCTGTATTATTTGTGAAGAAAAAGGATGGCACATTTCGGTTGTGTATAGACTATAGTCAGCTGAATAAAGTGGCAATAAAGGACAAGTACCATTGTCGTAGATAGATGACTTGTTTGATCAGTTGAAAGGTGCGAGGGAGTTTTCTAAGATAGATTTGAGGTCGGGGTACCATCAGTTAAAAATCAAAGAACATGACATATAAAACTTCCTTTAGGACTCGCTACAGGCATTATGAATTTTTAGTGATGCCTTTCGGGTTGACAAACGCCCCCACAATATTTATGGACTTGATGAATCGGGTGTTTCGGCTTTATCTAGATAAATGTGTGGTGGTGTTTATTGACGATATATTGGTGTATTTTAGCTCCTATTTAGAACACAAGCAACACTTGAGGAAAGTGTTGGAAACATTGAGGGAGAATAGACTATATGCAAAGCGGGATAAATGTAAATTTTGGCTTAAGAAAGTAGTATTTTTGGGGCATGTTATCTTCGTGTGAGGAATATTTATGGATCCAGGAAAAGTAGAGGTTCTGAAATGGGAAAGACTTACAAATGTGACGGAGATTCGAAGTTTCGTGGGGCTCGCGGGGTATTATAGGAGATTTATCGAAAGTTTTTCTACAATAGCATCACCTTTGACCAAACCCGTAAGGAAGTAGAGTTTATTTGGTTGAAGGAATGTGAGGAGAGTTTTCAGGAGTTGAAAGAAAGACTCACCTCCGCCCTTGTCTTGGTCCTTCCTTCTAGACCAAAGGGGTTCATGGTATACAGTGATGCTTCGAAGAAGGGTCTGGGATGTGTGTTAATGCAACATGGGAAAGTGATCCCTTATGCCTCCAGACAACTAAAGCCACATGAAGTGAACTACCCAGACCATGACTTAGAACTTACGGTAGTAGTATTTGCCCTACAAGTATAAAGACATTACCTATATGGGACGCAAGTTTAGATTTTTATTGATTATAAGAGTTTGAAGTATTTAATGTTACAAAAAAAGTTGAATATGCAACAAAAGAGATGGGTGGAACTGATAAAGAATTACAATTGTGTGATTGATTATCATCCGGGTAAGGCCAATGTGGTAGCAGATGCTTTGAGTAAGAAGGGGAAAGTAGTGGTTAATGATTCAAGGAATAAAGAATATAAGTGTTTAATATAGTTGAAAATGATGGGTTTGTGGCTAAGTATGGGTCCAAAAGGGTCAATACTAGCTCAAGTAAAAATTTGATCGATGCTTTGAGATAAAGTCCTGGGAGCTCAGCTGGCGAACGAGGGAGTAAGAAAAATCAAGGAACAGATAAATCGGGGCATAGAGATACCTTTTCAAGTTTTGCTAGAAGGATTGGTGGTAATGGGCAAATGGGTCTACTTGCCCAAGAATAAGTTATTAAAGGATGAAATATTGAAAGAAGCCCATGAATCTTGATTTACAACTCACCCCGGGAGCACTAAGATGTACAGGGATTTAAAGGAATATTATTGGTGGCCGACCATGAAAAGGGAGATAGCAAAATATGTGTCAAGATGTGGAATATGCCAGCAAGTGAAGATAGAGCATAAGTGTAAGCACCCAATAAAAAAAAAAGTAAAGCCAGAAACAACTCCACCATCGTTGTCAATTTCTACATCGACACAGTTTTCGTTGTCGATTTCTGGATCGAAAGCGATACAGTTTTTTTTGCTAATTTTTGAGTCAGCAACGACACAGTTTTTGCTGTCAATTTCTGAGTCAGTAGTGACATAGGTTTTGCTGCAGATTTTTGAATTGGCAACAATATTTTTTTTTGCCAATTTTTGAGTCGGTAGGGACAATTTTTGCTGTAGATTTCTAGATTGGCAGGGACAATTTGTTTTGTTGCCGATTTTTTAGTAGGTAATGACACAGTTTTCGCTATCGATTTATGAGTTGGCACCGCGTAATTTTTCGGTGCTTATTTTTGAGTCAACAGTGGCTGAGTGCGTTGATAAATCCATACGTTTTGTAAAACCTGACATATCTTGTCTTTGGCCGAACCATACTAGGAAGAATTAAGCGGTGAAAAACCGGCCAACTTCAGAGAAAAAATGTAAATCCCAATGGAAACTTGAACAAAAGTCCGACAAACACTAAGCAAAATCAAGGGGACCAAACCGGTTTACTCTTAAAAGGTCTTAGGAAGGGGGAAAAACAAGTTTTAGGATGATTTAATGAGGGACAAGGATAAGGTAGAACAACCCCCAAACACCCTAGCACACTTATAGGAGCTATAAATACAAGGAGAGAGAAAGGGTGTCCAGCTGCATGCTCTTACTTCTCTACCCCTTCTCCATAAAAAATCAGACCCAATCCAGCTGCATGCCCCCTCCATTAAATGTGTGAGCTAAAGGAGACCTAGAGAGTGAGGTTAGTGACTGAAATCATAGAAGGAGGAAGGGTGTAGCAGGCCGGCTAAGCTGCAGTAGAAAAGAAGGAGAGAAAAACCGGACATAAAAAGAAAGAGATACCTCTAAAACTACACTTGGAACCTATAAAAAAAAAACATGAGGTAAGAACCATTTCATCTCTTGACTGAAGGATACCTAGAGGGCTTGCTGGACAGCAGGTGAGAGAAGGAAAAAGTTGGATAGAAAGAGAAGAACAGACCACCAAATCCCTTCGTAAAGCTGTTGAAAACTATAAGGTGGTGAAACTGGGACCTAACCCGCAACCGGACAAAGACATCACATGGAAGGAGCATGTAGGTGATTTCCACCCCCGTCTAGTATAACATTAGTTTTTGAAGTGAATTTATTACAAAGGATCTATTGTTGTGCTATATGGAATGCTAAACTACCACGAATGGTTGTATGAGTATTATAAAGGATCTACCGTTGTATTATACTAAATGTTAATTTTTCAAGAATGGTTGTATGAGTATTACAAAGGATTTACCGTTGCATTATACTGAATGTTAATTGTTATGAATGGTTATATGAGTATCGTGAAGGATCTATTATTGTGCATACATAATGCTAAATTGCTATGAATTTTTGTATGAGTATTACGAAGGATCTATCGTTGTATTATGCTGAAGGTTATTTGTCACGAATGTTTATATGAGTATTGTGAAGGATCTATTATTGTGCATACATAGTGCTAAATTGTTATGAATTTTTGAATGAGTATTACGAGGGATCTATCATTGTATTATGTTGAAGGTTATTTGTCACGAATGTTTATGTAAGTATTGCGAAGGATCTATTATTGTGCATACATAGTGCTAAATTGTTATGAATTTTTGAATGAGTGTTACGAGGGAGCTATTGTTGTATTGTATTGTATTGAACATTAATTGTAATGAATGGTTGGATGAGTAATACGAAGGGTCTACTATTGTGTTATTCTAAATGTTAAACTATTACAGAATGTTTGTTCGAGTATTACAAAGGATCTATTGTTGTGTATACTGAACGCTAAACTATTATAAAGGGTCTACTATTATATTATAGTGAATGTCAAATTGTTATGAATGGTTTGAATGAGAATTACAAAGGATATATTATCATGTTATAGTGATTTCATAAACCGCCTATGGAACATTTGATTGTTTGATTGGCTAATGATTAACTTTGGTTAATGGCATCCTAGAAGGATAACCAGGTTGCGTTTTATGATTAGCTATGGCTAATGGCATCCTAGAAGGAAGACCAGGTTACGTTTTATGATTAGCTACGGCTAATGGCATCCGAGACAAATGATTGAGTTGTGATTAATTATTAACTTCAGCTAATGACATCCTAAGTAGATGACCTGGATGAATAAATGATTAGCTCCGACTAATGACATCCTAACTGGGTGACCAAGATTAATAAATGATTAGCTCCGGCTAATGACATCCTAAGAGGATGACCACAATGAATAAATGTTTAGCTTTGGCTAATGGCATCCTAAGTTATTAGCTCCGGCTAATGGCATCCTAAGTAGATGTCCAGCTAATGGCTTCCTAAGTGGATGACCAGTATGAATAAATGATTGGCTTCGGCTAGTGGTATCCTAAGGGGATAGCCGGATTTGGGAGTTATGAGTTATTTTCAAGAATTGATGCGTTCATGTGTACTATGTTTTGTATATACCAAGTATATGAAAGAACTACGATTGTTATGCTTAAAACAGAGAATAACGTTAGTTGGTTTAATGGTATTCAAGACAGATGAACGGGTTTGAGTATTGTAATTAGCCTCGGTAATTGAAAAATTATTAAGGGTGGTATTTACGTAAGTAAGGAGAAATGAAAGAATTAAGCTCTTTTGGTTCATGAATGAAATGTATCGTTAATATTGTTTTATTATGTTTTTAAATTGCCTATAATGCTTGAAATTACATTATGCTGTAACATGGACATCATACCAACATGGTGCGTAAGGAAATCTATTTCGCGGCTCACACATTTTGAAAAGAACTATATATTCGCATGTTATAGGTGATGCGAGTTCTATATGAATAGACATGTTAATCGCTCAATTAGTCGTTTGACTCCTTTTGTAAAGATTTGTAATAAAAAATTGAAATGGAACACAGATGTGTGCGCGCGAACATGTAAATATGATGTGTATGAATATACGTATGTGGTATTCTTCTTATAAGGATGCTATGTTGTGAAATTACATAAGGTCAAGATAATGAAAGTACTAGTTGTGTAACTTATTGTTTGGTCCTCTTAAATGACCTCGTGATGATAACAAGACTAGAACAGGAATGTGAATTTATGAGTATGTCAATATGATGTAATGTAAACCAATGAGTGTAAAATATAATATTATGGGCATGTGTATTGAGACTATGTTTTATGGGAATATTGATTTATATTATCCTACGTGGATTGTCCCTTGTTAATGAATGGAAAGCAATTATAAATCTGCAGAATGATATGGTGAAAAACATCCAGAACCTAACGACTTATATAAAAAAAAAATCCATCAATTTTGGCTTTGAAAAAGTCGGGTTGTTACAATTAAAGGCCGGCAGGGGAGTTACAATCGCTACCAATTCCAGAATGGAAATGGGAGAACATAACCATGGACTTTGTAATCGGATTACCAAGGAGCAAAAATGGTAATGATGCTATATGGGTGGTTATTGATTTACTAACGAAGTCGGCCTTGTTCTTACCCATAAAAATGGCAGATCCCGTGGAGAAGTTGGCTAAGTTATATGTGAGGGAAGTGATTAGGCTTCATGGAGTGCCTGTATCAATTGTGTCGGACCGGGACCTAAGGTTCACTGCAAGGTTATGGCCAAACTTGCAACAAGCTTATAGACTAAGATGAACTTGAGCACGCCATTCCACCCCAAGACGGATGGTCAGTCCAAAAGGACTACCAGACACTTGAAGACCTCTTAAGGTCATGCGTGTTAGAGTTTGGGGAAAATTGGGAGGATATGTTGCTGTTGGTGGAATTTACGCATAATAATAGCTACCAAGCTTCTATCAGGATGGCTCCATACGAAGCTCTTTATGGGAGAAAATGTCAGACCCCAATATACTAGGATGAAGTTGGAGAGAGGAAGCTCCTGGGTCCCAAAATAGTACAATTGACGCCGACAAGGTGAGGCTGATCAGGTAGAGAATGAAGGAAGCCCAAAATAGACAAAAAAGTTATTTGAACAATCGAAGGACCTCTAGAGACCATAAAAGGACATAATTCAGTTTGGAATGAAAGGGAAACTCACCCCAAGATATGTTAGCCCCTTTCAAATTGTAGAAAGGATCGAACCGATCGCTTACCGACTACAACTACCTACGTATTTGGATAAAATTCATAATGTGTTCTATGTATCCTTATTATGGAAGGCACATGTGGACCCTTCATGAGTACTACCTCCAGTTCCCATTAAAGTAAAGAGAAGATTTAACCCTGGAGAGCAAACTAGTCAAGATCATGGATCGAAGCGAAAAAGTGTTGACAAATAAAAAAGTTCCATTAGCAAGAGTACTGTGGAGGAACTCCCAAATAGAAGAAGAGACGTGGAATAGAGAATCAGGGATTAAAGAAAAATACCCTCTTCTATTCCCCGAAACAAGTACGTTGCTTAAATTTTAAGGATGAAATTTTTGTTAGTATGGGAGAATGTAAAACCCTGAGAAACACACATAAAAAAAATCATTATGGTGAGTATAATAATAATAGTGCAATTAATGCCTTGTTTGTTTCCAGGAATTCATTTTCCTGGAAACCATTTTCCTTAGTTTCTCATGTTTGGTAACCATCCAGAAAGCTAGTCAAAGGAAAGTTAATTCCGGTCAATGAAAAAAGGAATGCTTTGTGGCAGGAAAACACTTTCTTTTTCTTATTCTAAGGAAAACACTTTCCTTTGCTTACCAAAAAACCACATGTGTTGTCTCCTTCTCTTGTGACCAATCACAGGACCACATGCACCTCATCCACACACCCTATCCAAATAAATCTACACTTGCCAAAACACATGCTTTATTTTATTTTTCTTTTTTATTAATAGAAAAACTCTACTTTGCCCCCTGTTGTGTGTGGGAGATTCAATTTTCGTCCCTTTTTTTATTATTATAACGACTACTTTGTTTCTTTTATTTTTTCTATTTTTCTTTAGTTTTTTTCTTATTGGTATTTCATTTTCCTTGTTTTTTCATTTTTTTCTATTTCCTAGTGCTTTGGTAATAACAAATAGAATAGTGAAAATTTTATTCATATGAAAAAAAACATATTTTAAGCTTTTAAAATTGAAAAAACAATATTAATAGGTTTTATTTATGAAAAATTTCACAAGGTTATATTTCTATAATATTATATGATATATATAGTTATATTTTATAAAATAAGCTATATATGAATATAAGATATAATAAAAAAATTCATCATTATACTTTTTAGATTTCATTCTTTTATTGTAAGTGATTAAATATTATATTAAATATTCTATATATATTATATAAACTTGAAAAAAAATTAATTCATTAATAAATTATTTTCCAGTTCATTTTTCATAATACAACCAAATACTGGAAAGTATTTTTCAGTTCATTTTTCATAATACTACCAAACATCTGAAAATAATTCACTTTCCCCGGAATTCACTTTTCAAAAGGAAACAACTTTCCTGTAAACAAATGGAGCCTAAATAAAGAAGAAGAAGAGAGTCGGCAACATACACAAAATAAAAGAGAGATTTGGGGACCTAAAGTGGAAGAAACAAAGAGGGAAGGACCAAACTTAAAAGGCATGAATAAATGAGGAATAGAAACAAAAAAAAAAGGAGAGAGAGAAGAAGAAAACCCTCAGCCCTTGAAGAGGAGAGCTAATGACATAAAAGAAAGAAAAAGAGAGAAGAAGAGTCACTCACTACCTCTTCATTTTCTCTCAAGAACAAACAAAGAGAACCACATGCAATCCACCATATGAGAGGAAACTAGGAGGGTCAGGGAAGATTTAGACATCAAAAGACAAGATAATAGAAGAAAAAAGCCAAGAACGAGTTGGCGACAGCAAGGGAAGAGAAGAACAACCAAAACATTTGAGAGAGAAGGGGTTCCAAAGAGAAGAAAACACAACCAGAACAAACCTAAGACCTTCCTAGAGCAATTTCAAACATTTTGGGTAAGTTGCATGCCCTAGGTTAAGTTCTTAATAAACTTTATAGGTAAGTTAAAGTGAGGATGAGTGTGAGAGAGAGGTAGAGAAAGGCTAAGTGATATTCTTGACCTAACTAGAGGACAAAAAAACTAAGGGAAGGTCTGCAGACCTTCGACCAAATATGAACAAAGAGGGAGGAGAAATATGTTTATACTAATTAAGCATCCATGTTGAGAGACAATGTTAAATTTCACAAAATTATGATATGCTGATACTTGAAAACACATGAACAACATTGTTACACATATTCTTATGAAGCCAAATCCCTAGATAAACTATTTTTTTATGTGTGATTGTTAATGTGAGAAAAGGATGAAATTCTGTGAGTAATAATGGATGAAGAAAGGAAAATAAATGCATGAAAGTGATGGTTTGTGTGTCGAACACCCAAATTGGGAAAAATATGGGTTGTTATGTTAATTAACTTGCACCTAGGAATTGATATAGATAAAGGCATAATCTGGAGTATCAACCTTCATAGAAGTTGTGGTCTAAGATGTTAGCTTTCCAACGAATCCAACCTTGCTTAATTTGAAGGTCTAGAACTCTAGATATATGTAACAATCTAAGGGGAGGTCGAGCTGCTACCCCTGCTGACAGATTTGGCCAAGTTGACAAAACAATGAAATTTAGCCACGTTAAGAATAGAATTCATTTTTCTCTACCTTTGTAAAATGTTTAGCATCATATCCTGAATTCCAAAAAGAAATAAACCATATTTGAAATTGAATTAGTAATGTTTGTTGTGACTGCTAATAAATCAAAATCGTAAAAGATAATAATGGGAAGGTAAATGTAAAAATAATGGTAAAAGAGAAACAAATGTTGTCACCATTTCTATTACTATGTTGTGAAATGTGATTGAGAATGGAATAATGAGTACTTGTGGATTCAGGAGGAGTACAACAACAATAAGGGAATACAAGTCGATCTTTTATAGCAGGTAAGTAATCTACACCTATATCTTCCTTAGTTAATACGATTCTAGTTATTTGTTTAGATTATAAATCTTATGCCTATGAATGAAACTGAAAAGAGAAAAGATGAAATGACATGAATGAGAACCGAAAAACCAGAATTGATTTATGAGTTCCTTCGGAGAAAAATGGACAAAAATAATGAGTTTTCATGGATAATCATCCCTTGGATTTGATTAGTCGGTCCCAAATACAGGAGGCTAATGATTGTAGCCAGGTTGGCTAACATTGGCATGACCAATACGGAGGAGGAGAAATATTGGACTTGATTAACTATTCGGGTTAAGAATAGTTAATGATATCAGCGGTTGGCGTTCGTATCGGCAAACTCATGGAACTTGATTAGATTTCCTAAAGTGAAAGCTAATCATGTCAAGAATTCTTGACATCGGCATACTCGATGATATTCCAAGGTAATATGAAACACTAATTAACTATTTCGGTTCAAAAATAGTTAATGACATTAATGGGTTACGTTGGTGTCGACCTTCCCACGAACTTAATTAGTCGATCCAGGAATGGGCGACTAAAGATACTAATGTGAATAATTAGTATCAGCAATGATCTTCCCGGATTAGGAAGAAGTGGCACGATGATGTGCTCCTGATAAAATTTGGGATGTTTATGAAATGAAAAATAATGGGTGATCCCCAGAAGAATAAATAGGGATATAATTATGGAAGACAAATTAATAATTCAAAAAGTCATTGTTGTGCATGGATTAGTATATGATTAAATATATATGCATGTATTGTGTACATTTCCCTTTTCTATTTTATTGTATTCTTATTTTATTTATTCTGAAAATTATAAATTGCAGGTCCTTCCCACTCACGTCAGGAGTAGTATTTAGGTCCCCTAATTTTCTTTTACATGATTTAGGAATGTAAGAATTACCTATGTGATTTGTTCTTAAGTAACCATGTAACTCGGAACGTAATAGTGTCATCCTTGTAATTTTATGTTAGGAATACTGGATTGTATTATTTTGTATTTGGAATTCAAATGTTTGTATGCTTCTCTTATTTGTTAAATTATGTATGTTAAATATGGAAGAAATTGAGTAGATAAAATGTCATATTTACGTCATTGAATATATTGTTGAGTTGGACTCTTTGTGATTGTGATATGATTGAGATGTGAGCATAAGATATGTACAGGATAATAGTCAATAACTTGGGACCTCCTAGTATAGGGAAAACTCTGCTGAAATTTCGGTTGAAATTTTTATAAACCTTAAATAATGGAAAAAAAACCCATAAATTTGGTGGTATAATTGTGTTGTTTGATCCCGAAAATGGGAATGTTATAATTAATTGTGTTGTTTGATCCTAGAAATAGGAATGTTACGTGGCATATTAAACTAACAATCTCTCATTTGCACTAAAGCTAATCGTTCATGTATCTAATACTATATTGCTCCATGTAGAAGTAATGTTTCTGCATGGATAGTGACCTAGTAAGAGGATCTTCAAGATGCTCTTAAGTTGGTACTTGCTCTATCTTTACATATTTATTTCATTAATTTATCATATCAAATGAAATTTCTTAAGTACTTGTTTGGATCATTGATGAGACCTTGGTTTCTTTACTTATGCAATGGCTCTATTGTTATCACAATACAGGGAAAGTGGATCAACAATGTCAGGAACCAACCTAGTTCATGATGAATTTCTTGATCCAAACAACCTCTTTGTTTCTTTAAATGTGGAGGTGTACTCTTTTTCAATTGTTGAATCAGTTGTACTACCTTGCTTGGAACTCTTCTAACTCAAAACACAACCATTTAGAGTAAAAAACATATATTAGCTGATATTTATTATTTTTCCAACATTTCATTGAAAATGTTTTAATTCAAACATGAGGGAGGGCTCTGGATGTCTATGGAAGTCTTGAAAAAAGACTAGGCCAACCAGTCCTAGGATAGGAATAGGAAAAGGATAAACTAGTTCATAACCTACTTACGAAAGGCCCACCCCAAAGAGCGAACAATCCTTTGTCTTTCGTAACGCGGCTTAGTCTCGATCACTCCCTCAAGAATAGGAAATAGAGCGAATCCGTCAGCTCAACCCGAGCAAGCAATATTATGGGAACTGATCTGATCGAACTGGGTCTAATGGAACAAGATCTGAACTTCTAGTTTATCTTATGCATTGATGGATCCTATAGTAAAGTATTGGAGACCATTTTCATCATATATCTCTCAATTTGTGTCTTTGAAAACATGTCTTTAGAGGAAAGTATTCCATGCAAAATAGATAAGAATCCAATCTTCCTCTATTTTCTCTTAAACCTGAACTGGTCCAAACCCTAGGTCGATCGGGTACTGGGTTGACCCGTCAAACCAGTTTAGGTCTTATAACTTGAGTTATTATACTATTATAAATTTTAATTGTAAAAATAAATAATATTTAATTATTTTTTAAAATATGTAAATTTGATGATTATATATATTAAGGATAAAATATATTTTTTATATTTCATTTTGTTTTATCCACCATCAACAACAAAAAATACAAAGATAGTTATTTTATTTTATACACTACTACCAACCATAATTTTATTTGTCTCTTGTTCTATCTTGTCACCTCTATTTATGTTGTTTCAGTTTTTTTTTTATTTCAAGACCGTAACCAAATACTAACTAATAGTTTCACTAGTATAAGACCGATAGCACAAGGTCATAGAAAATAATGAATATAAAACGGTTGAATTTTCATTATCTTCCCCGTAAGATTTTTATTCTAAATTTAGTAAAATTCTTGTAAACATCAAAACATAATAATTAAGCTTTAAATGCTTATAATTTCTACACAATTTTTCAAGCAGAGCTTCTTTTCTTGTTTTGGTGGGGAGCGGGGGTTTAAACCAAGATAAAGATGGGTCAATTGTATTATGCAATACACCTTAACTTGCTACATGTTCAGGGCCGAGCTACTGATCTTCCTATGAACTGCCAACTTCTCACTTGTGAGCTCCATCAGGTTGTTGCCCCCCAAGTGCTGCTTTGTAACAAGGTCAAACTTCATCCTCTCAAGTAGCCCACCAGTTTTTATCAGAACCTTTTTAATTATGGTTAGATCGAATAGAGCCAACCTGATATTGGTTCCAAACCGGTACAAGAACGTCTCGTCATGCATCTTAGATATTAGGCTAGTGCTTGCCCTTCTATAAAGGTATTTATTATTTTTCCAATAAAATATATAGATGTAGTAAGCGTATTTAAAAAAAAATCAATAACTTGGATTATATTCTCAAGGAACTAAATAAGTTAGATTTATTTAAATCATTGAAAAAAAAAACAACAATAGCAAACAAGAAATCATATATATATATATATATATATATATATATATAAAAGATCAATAGAACAAAAAAAAATAACAATACAATATCAACTTGGATTGAATAATGAAATAAAAAATAATAAAACTTTTATAAAAAAATATTAAAGAAGAATATAAGAAATTATAATAATAAAGATCAAATTGAAAATACCAATATATGAAGAAAAAAACTTGAACAACTAGAATTTTTCAACGTGGTTTTATTCATACAAAAATTGTAAATGTAAATAAAAATAATTTATGCATATATCCAATTAAATAAATCACAAACCATTGTGTAAATAAATAAAAATAAAAGTAATTAACGATAAATAAAAATATAATTGAAAAAATTTAGATACCAATATAGATTTAGATATTTAATATCACAGCATAGGTCATTTTTCTGGTTATATTTAATGAATTTGTTTATGAAAATTAAATTTTAATAGAGATTAACACACACATAAAATTCATTGAATAAAATAAAAGAAAAAAAATATTATGCAACGTTACATGTATTAAAAATATTATTAAAAAAATAAATACTTATCTATATAAAATATACAAAAAAAACTACAAATAAATCATACTAACCTTTGGAAAAAAATTAAACACACTTAATAAATTCAACAAAGGATAAAAAACCAAAAAACAAATGAAAGAGAAAGGGTATCAATTAAAACATAAATTTAAAAATTATTTAGAAAAACATATAGAAAAACTATTAATAGAAAAAAAAATGAGGTCAGATGCTCTTGAGCCTAGTAAGTCAGGTTTGGCGCTTGGCCCAATCAAAAAAAGGTTCACGTGTGGGCCTTTAATTATTATTTTTAAATTTAATGAGATGGATGATATGTTTTCTTCCTCAGCTACTTGGAAAAAAATAAACATATTATCTAAAAATCCCAGAATCCAGCCACTAGTGTAGTTGGAAAAATGAGGTTCTTTTTAATTTGATCCAAAAACTTATTTTCAACCAATGTTTTACCCAAAACACCTAGGAAACACCTTACAAACCTAGTTAAATCAATCTATGACCTCTAAAATCACAAAAACAATCGGTTGAAAATCTGAAATCAACTCAAAAACAAAAATCTTCCCGGGCTCACATCTGTTTTTTAGGTGTTTTCAAGGTAAAAAAAACACTTAATCATAACCCTCATCATCATATGGAACCATTTGATAAAACAAATCAGCCGTTTTGGTGCCCTAAATCTTTGCCAATGAAAATTTCCTTTCTCTAAGCCGGAATCTAGTGACCTCTCTTTCCTCCTAGAAAAAAGACTAAAAGAAAAGAAAATTAAATTTTGGTACCACAATATATATTTTTTAAAGATTATATGGACCAATTACCTAATGGATTAAAAAGATGGGGGATGTAAATGAACTTTTCAAACAAATTTCAGACCTACCACCTATGTTACCCTGTTTTTGTCACTTCAGTCCCCTGTCTTTCAATTCAACCCGTACCCCAAAAAAATATGTTTTTTGGCTTTAATTTGGGCTTAAAGGGGCTTAATTGTGAGAAAAAAGTTTGAGGATCAAATTTGAATTTTTTAAAACTTCACTATTACAATCCACAATAAATTGTGAGATTGTAAACACCTAAAAAAAAAGGAGGTAAAGCCAAAAATGACTCCACCTTCGTTGATGATTTCTGAATCGGTAGTAACATAATTTCTGTTTAAGATTTCTAAGTCGGCAGCGACTCAGCTTTCATTGACAATTTCTGATTCAATATGAGCTGTGTGTGCTGACAAATCTATGTGTCAGCTGTTGAAGTAGTTTCATTGATGATTTCTGAGTTAACAGTGGTTGTGTGCGCTGACAAATCCATGTGTTAGTCGTAGAAGAAGTTTCGTTGATGATTCCGAGTCAACATTGACTCAGTTTTTGTTGAAGATTTCTGAGTTAACAGGGGCTGTGTGTGCTGACGAATCCATGCATCAACCGTGGAAGCAGTTTTGTTGACACATTTTGAGACGGCAACGACATAGTTTTCATTGATGATTTCTAAGTCAATAGGAGTTGTGTGCGCTGATGAATCCATGCGTCAACTGTGGAAGCGATTTTGTTGACAATTTTTGAGTCAATAGCGACTTAGTTTTCATTAACGATTTATGAGTAAACGGTGGTTGTGTGCGCTGACAAATCCATACATTTTTTAAAACCCAACAAAAATTTTAGTCTTTGGCCGACCAATATTAGGAAGAATTGAAGGATATAAATCAGCTAGCCTTAGAGAAAATCCTGGAGGAGGAGGGTTGACCTGTCTTAGGGAAGAATTGGCATAGAAACCAGCCCAAAATAACCCAAAAAAGAGATAGGAATAGCCTTGCTCAACACCCAAAAACCCCCTCTCTTTTAAGAGGGGTATAAATACAAGAGATGAGAGAAGGTGACCCTTCCTCTTCCCCAAAACCGGCTACAGCAGGGTGCATGTGCTCTACTACATGTCCTTCCTTCTCTTCCTCTTTTCCAATGAAAAACTTGACCAAACCCAGCTGCATGTGTCCTCCTTAGGCATGAGAAAGAATGGAGGGTTAGAGGGAGAAGGAGTCCAGAACCGGTTGGAAGCTGATAGAAGGAGGAGAAACCAAGAGGGGGAAAGAAGATGAAGAAAACCAAGAGAAGAGGGAAGAAAAAACTATTAACCCTTTGCTAAAGCTACTTAAAATCATGAGGTATGAACCATACCCTTCTCCACCTATTCTTATGCCCTTGGGACCAAAAGGAAGAAGAAAACCCCAAGTAAATGACCTAAGATTCTTACACCAGTTACTAAGGAAATCTAGACTAGGAAGAGGGGCGAAAATGAGGTTGGATAGAGGACCTAACTCCAGAACATTCAATAAGAGAAATGTACAAATTTGAATGAACAAACTTGAAAGAGGGTCGGCCATAGTTGAAGGGTTGGACAACATGTAATTGTATGATGAAAGGGACGAAAATAAGGTTGGATAGAGGACCTAACTCCAGAACATTCAATAAGAGAAATGGATAAATTTGAATGAACAAACTTGAAAGAGGGTCAGCCATAGTTGAAGGGTTGGACAACATGTACTTGTGTGATGAAATGCATGAAAATGACCTTATTGAACTCCTAAGAACGTATTCAAACTAAAACAGAATGTATGTTGATGATTAATGCCTTGATTTTCCACATATGATTGATGAACTTACATGAAATATGTAAAGAAATGAGGAGATGCATAGAGTGTGATTCTGCTGGATTCCTAGGAACATTTTGTGTGTTAGAACTGAAATTTATGTTGATGTTATTGCTTGAATTTTGTTATGAGATTGATGAGTTTACATGAGAATGGTTCAAGTAAATGAAAATATGTTATGGCATGCTTTTTGTAATTATACTTGTGATAAAAATGAAATAGAACCCTGATTAATGAGTTTACATGAGAATGGTTCAAGTAAATGAAAATATGTTGTGGCATGATTTTTGTAATTATACTTGTGATAAAAATGAAATAGAACCTTTATGTGTTGAAGAATTATTATTAGTTATGTTGATACATTTCCATAATACAAATGTGAATACAAGAATGTATGGTAGTAGCAATGTTAAGTGTTGGTATTTGAAGTGATGATTTGAGAAAAACTTTGGTAGATGAACATATGGAGATGTGTTTTGTGCTATTTGATAATGTATGATGAATGGAGTGTGGTTCGACAAGGTTCTATGTCCAAAATAGGTTAAGAACATTGGTAGGGTGAAAGCCTAGCATAATCTTATGCTTGGCCGAAAGAAAGAAGTAGAACCAGAAACAACTTCATCGTCGCTGTCAATTTTTTAATCGGCAGTGACATGGATTGCGTTGATGATTTCTAAGTCGGTAACGACTCAGTTTCCATCAATGATATCTACGTCAACAGTAGAGTAATATCTCGGCTTTTCCATAGCCAAAAATCAGTGGATTTTTTTTTGTAAGTCATTAGGTTCTTGATGCTTTTCACAATATCATTCTATGAATTTATAAATGCATTCCATTCATTAACAAGGCACAACCCACATAGGGTAATGTTCAACATCCCATAAAAGTGACAATACACGTTCTCACAACAGTATTTAGGGTTTATCATAACAGAATTCATCTCTTAGTGTAGTGCAATACTCATGTGATTTCACAATACAACATTCTCATAGAAGAGAATATCACATACATACATTCACCACATCATGTTTACAAAATCATACTTTCGCATTTGTATTCCATTATAATTTTTTATACAAGTCTTTACAAAAGTGCTGAATGAAAAATATTCAACTAGTCCATTCGATCTTATCAAATACTATTCAACTAGTCCATTCGATCATATCAAATACATAACACCTAAAACATATTATTACATAGCACTTTTCAAAATATATGAACCCATGGAACTGGCTTTCCTACGCACCTTGATTGTATGATGTCCCTGTTATAAAAACAACATGGATACAAGAATTGTAAATAATCTAAACATGATAATAAACAACTACAAGAACGTTATCGTTACTTTTTGTTATCAACTTAGAATAGGTACATTCCTTCTTTTACTTCTCATATGCATTGTACAATCCTTATTATTTTGTTAAGTGTATTATTCTCACTCATACGCCCCAACCTCTCCATAGGAGTTGTGGGGCTAAAGTTTAAACATTGATCGGAGTTAATTACTTCACTTTAACCCAGTCATCTACCTTGGATAATTTTAGTTGTAGCTAATTGAAATATTCAAACTTGGTCATCCGTCTTGGATGTCATTAACCCAAACTAATCACAAAATCAAACTCGTCATCTCTTATGGATATCATTAGCCAAATCCAATCATCATAATCAACTTGGACATTCATCTAGGATGCCATTAGCCAAAACTAAACATCATATTTAACCCGACCATCGCTCTAGGATGCCATTAACGACGACTAATCATCAGGGCAACTCGGCCATCCATCTAAAATGCCATTAGTTAAAGCTAATCATCAACGTAGCCCGGCCATCCATCTAGGATGCCATTAACCAAAGTTAATCATCAACTCTTCTCGGTCATCCCCTTAGGATGCCATTAGCTGAAGGTAATCATCAAACACTACTTGGCTATCCATTGTGGATACCATTAGTCGAAGCTCATCATAATACTCATTCAACATTCTATAACAGTTTAGCACTCATTATATCTCAATAGTAGATCATTCATAATACTCATACAAACATTTCGTATCAATTTAGCATTCCTTATAACACAATAGTAGATCATTCGTAATACTCGTATGAAAATTCCAAAATAGATTAGCATTCATTATAACACAATGATAGATCCTTTGTAATACTCGTACAAACATTCCGTAACAATTCAACATTTATTATAGCACAATAAAAATCTTTCATGGTACTCGTACAAACATTTCGTATCAATTTAACATTCCTTATAACACAATAGTAGATCCTTCTTAATACTCGTACGAACATTCCAAAATAGATGAACATTCATTATAACACAATGATAGACCCTTTATAATACTCGTACAAACATTCCGCAACAGTTTAGCATTCGTTATAACACAATAAAAATCTTTCATAGTACTCGTACAAACATTTTCTAACAATTTAACATTCATTATATCACCATAGTAGATCCTTCATGATATATGTGTAGCATTCCATAGTAGTTTAGTACTAGCTATAACACAATAAAAGACCCTTCGTAATAAAGTCACTCCAGGGAATTAACGTTATACTAGAAGGGGTAGAAGCCACCTACCTGCTCCTCTCGTGGGGTGTCATTTTCTGGTTGTAGGTCCGATCCCGATCGCACCACTTAACACATCAATGATCACAAATCAACACATTTGCATTTGGTAATCACATAACTCATCATCATACACATTCCAAGAACACACATGTTTGCATTCAAGTGTTCCACATATTACACCATCATACCATGAAATCTTTACAAGCATTTAAGTCATTTCCTAAGTGGAAGTCTGTCGTAGAAAATTAGTAGTGAAACCTGATTCGCTGGTGACATAGAATTCAACATCAAAATCATCAACGCATACAGGCTACTGCTGATTTAGAAGTTGTTGATGAAAACTGAGTAGCTGTCGACCTAGAAATCATCAATGTAAGACATGTCGCTGCCGATTTTTGAATCAGCAGCGGCGATAGAGTCGTTTCTGATTTTACTCTTTCCCTCGACTAAGCATAAGGTCTACATTAGTTTTCCCCCTTTCCTAACTCATCCCCCAACGAAGTTTGAACATATCCAAAAAGCAATCACATTCAAAGTTTTATCACAAGACCATCAATAATGCCATAGTCAATTCTTAACATGCATATCCTTATTCTTGGCCGAAGCAACATTTGCCTCTTTCTTTCAATCTTTCGCATGCATTTCATCAAGTCTAACATAATAATATTCCCAAAAACATGCCATGCCTATACATATAACCATTTGATTCTTAAATAAACAAATTCACCCGTTACACGCACAAAGTTTAAATGATAATACAATTTTGTACATAACATCTTTCTAACGTATTATCACATAATTTCTTCAATCATATATACAGAAATCTTGTCATTAGAACAAGCATAGGATCTGTTTTGGTTTCAGCGTGATCTAAGACTATAACATGGTCACAATCTATGCATTTCATCATAGGAAATTCATATTCTATCCAGCCTTCACTATGGTTAGCGCTCCCATAGGTTCATACCTTCCAAACCATTCATTTTCTTAAGTAAAGGGTTTGTGTAGGTGTTCTTTCATTCTTCGTTGTACTTGGGTTAGTCCATTTAGTCAATATTCCTTGAGTTAAGGTGCAAGAACACTACCCCTTTTTTTTTGGGTTTTTTCCCAACTCTCTCTTTACTCTTCACTCAAGGGGGCTTGCATACAGGTTGGTCTGGTTCGGTTTCTTCTTGGGGAGAGAGCTTCAATTGTAGCAATGGCTATTGCTGTTTCTGTAGGAGAGGAAGAGTCATTTATTTTTCTCCCCCTTGTATTTATATCCCATATAAGTGTGCTGGGGAGTTTGGAGGTTGTTCCACCATGTCGTTGTTCCTCTTTAAGTTATCTAAGAACCAATTTTGCCCCCCTCCCAAGACCTCTCTAACGTAAATCGGTTTTGATGTGATCCAACCATCAAAGGATCCATTGGAGGTTCCAGTTGGTCCAGTTACTAGGCTTAGGGCTAAGAAGTTCAAAGAAGCTTTCAATGGACTTCTTCAAGATACATGGGCTACAGTGGACTTCAAGAGGATTCGCAATAATAAAGAGCAAGCCTTGATTAATCTGATTCATGTTCAAGAGGGGCTAGTTGGTGGAACCAAGACCATTACACGAGGATTGGGAGAAGAAGACTAGATTCAGACAGTTTGACCTTTCATTACTCTTTTAGTCATAACTGGAGTTACAGATCGAATTTTGATTTGATTCTAGTTGGGCTGGAAATTAAACTTCCATACCTTTCCAACAGTATATGGCACACCTTCTAATTAATTAAGACGAGAAAGAACCGTCCGTTTTAAGTTGGGCCTTGCTGCTGCCAGACAGAATGCGGAAACAACGAACTTATCTTATTTAATTAGTTGGGCTATCAAACTTTAATTATTTTGAGAGGAGAAAATTTTTTTGGGTTTTAGAATTGTTTATTTTAATTAATTTGGGCTAGTTTTAACTTGGGTTGATTATTATTTAAATTGGGTTTATGTGAGACCCATTAGGGAAACTAGGGTTTTGGCTTGCAGTATAAATACTCTTTAGGAATAATTTTAGGGCAGACTTTTGATAATATTTTCAGCATTGTAGCTGACTTTCGGTTGCTCAATCTTGGTTTTTGATTGAACTTTCAACTCTTCAAAGAATTGACCATTCTTTGTTGTGAATTTATACTTCTTTTGCTCGTCTATAGGTGTAGGCGTTATGATCGAGTTGGTTTATAGTCTTGTTGCCTTGGAGCAAGTCTTCCATTGTGATAAGCTCATTCAAATCTCAACAAACTTGGGTTAGATTGATCTTGGGGTCGCGAATTCCATTAAATTCCGCTAGGGTTTGCATCAGGTTTGGTCCCTTAAATTTTGTTTAGTATTGGCTTGTAAACCCCGGGAAAAATTAAATACATAAATAAATAAAGGTTGCTTAAATTGAAAACTAACTACATGAGAAATAAAAGTGAGGAAATTCATGCGTATGGTTAAATAAAAGACAGGAATTCAGAAATTTTTTGAATATAATTTCCGGGCAAAATAATTCGAGACATTATAATAAGCAGGTAATGTTGAGGGTTGGATTTAATTGAAAAAAATAATACACTTAAAGAAAATGGGGCCTAAATGCAAATAAGGGAAATTATAGAGTATAAATACTCTCTCCTTACCAAAAAAATCTACAGGAACGATAAGGAGAGAAAATATGGAGTTTTATACCCATTCTTCAAAAATCAAGAGAGAGAAACACTAAAACTTCAAGAACCCATCCAAGATTAAAGGTTTATAGATGAGAAAAACACTTGTGAGCAAGAGATTAACAAGAAATTTAACAAGAAGAAAAGAAAGGAAGGAGTTGAAAATCTTCAACTGGTTGAAGATCAAAATCTTAATTTGTACCGGGTAAGGTGTTCTAAACATGATCTTAAAAATTCATTTCAAATTCGATAATGAATCGATGCCTTGATATTGAATTATAGGTTAGGGTTCTTAGATATGAATTGGGAAAAAATTACATATTTTTAAAATTAAGTTAATTCATGTGTGGTATGTAGTTTATGAAAGTATTGTGTGAAAGGAAGGGGGAGACGGATCTTGACAGACTTATCTCCTAACTTTCGGTGAGATTTCGGGTAGGAGGATGAGGGAATTAGGATCGAGTTCCTTTATAGAAATTATAGATTTGGATGTTAGCTAACCAAGGAAACTAGTCTTGCTCAATTTGGAGATGTAGAACTCTAGCTATAGGCACCAACCGAGACTGAGTTGTGACTGATTCTGTAGGGCAGTAGGACTAATGGGTTGATGAGTAATTTTGACTATCTTAGAGGCAGAACTAGGTTCTCCTTCCTTCAGAGAACTTGTAGCCTCGTGTCTTAGCTTTCTAACGAGATCAATCTCACTTAAAATGGAGTTCTAGAACTCTAGAAATAGTTAAAAATCTGATGAGTGTTCAGATAGCAACGGTTGGACAGCAACCGTTGGACAGTAATAGTTCAAACAGCAACAGTTGAACAACAACTGTTCAAACAGCAACGGTTGGACAGTAACAGTTTACACAACAATGGTTGGACAATAACAATTCAAAGTTAGACAGTAACAGTAGACTTTCACATGAATATTATATGTAGGAATATAAAAGAATTGAGTCATACAAACACTTGCACATTGGGATACTAACTTTGAAAATATACATGATATATGTATGCTTGTTATTATGAGAAAATGAACATGCATAGAAAGTAACATATGAGTAATGAATGAATATGGATTCTATATAAAATTAGCTTGAAGGAATCATAACCAAAAACTTCCTTGTGATTCAGGAGGAGCAACCAGGATTGGATCTTCTGTTAGGGGAAGTCACGAGACAGGTAGAGCAGGTGCGTGATTTTCCCTCCTTTTTGCACTTATACAATTTAAAATTCTTCTGGTGAATGCAATTACAATAAATATTGTATTCAATGTAAATAAAGTCTAGCGTATTTACAAGATTAGCCTCGGGTCTTAACTTTCCAACGAGATCAATCTCACTTAAAATGGAGTTCTACAACTCTAGATATAGTTCAAAATCTGATGAATGTTCAGACAACAACGGTTGGACAGTACTAACAATTCAAACAGCAACAATTAGATAGCAACTGTTCAAACAGCAATGGTTGGACAACAACTGTTCAAACAACAACGGTTGGACAGTAACGGTAGACTTTCATGTGAATATTATATGTAGGAATATAAAAGAATTGAGTCATACGAACATTTGCACATTGTGATACTAACTTTTAAAATATACATGATATATGTATGTTTGTTATTATGAGGAAATGAACATGTATAGAAAGTAACATATGAGTAATGAATGAATATGGATTCTCTATAAAATCGGCATGAAGGAATCATAACCAAAAACTTCCTTGTGATTCAGGAGGAGCAACTAGGATTGGATCTTCTGTTAGGGGAAGTCATGAGACAGGCGGAGCAGGTGCGTGATTTTTCCCTCCTTTTTGCACTTATACAATTTAAAATTCTTCAAGTGCATGCAATTACAATAAATATTGTGTTCAATGTAAATAAAGTCTTGCGTATTTACAAGATTAGCTTCGGCTAATGGCATCCGTGTAGGATTGCTAGGAGGTGAATTACAAGATTAGCTTCGGCTAATGGCATCCGTGATAGGATTGTCGGGAAATGAATTGCAAGATTAGCTTCGGCTATGGCATCCGTGATAGGATTGTCGGGAAATGAA
>Ga0325402_1000773_pt1 | contig 24144 bp, 15 predicted proteins | sample PopdelMetagenome_22_FD_207212 | JGI IMG/M metagenome (GOLD analysis project Ga0325402, IMG submission 207212) | Populus deltoides microbial communities from Bellville, Georgia, United States - Xylem-PdKOR-R3 | ecosystem: Host-associated > Plants > Phyllosphere > Stem > Wood/Secondary xylem...
TCTCTCCACAATATATATATATATATATATATATATATATATATATATATATATATATATATAACTGTAGGTTTTCAACAAGGAAAAAAAAACCTTCATTTTAAAATCCTAAAACCTAACCCGATTCTCTCTAAAAGAATCAATAAATCCCACCAAATTAATCATATTTTTAGGTAATTTTTTAAAATTAAAGAGACATGGCACTTAGAAACCAACAAAAAGAGGTCGAATTAAGAAGCAAAAGGCTAATCATCCAACCTCATATTAAAGAGAAAACATTTAAAGGTTTTTAAGCTTTTTCTTTAATAGGTCTTTTACTATAGAAAATGGACTAGGAAATGATATATGTGCTTTTGAGATAGATTTTATTTTTGAGAATATGGGAAGAAACACTTTGTTTTATTTGAAGAAAGCTACCTATCCTAAATTGATTAAAATGTTATTTGCTAATATGGGGATAAATGTTGAACTTAAAACTGTCAGTAGCTTGCAAGATAAACACGTTGAATTTAGTTGTCAAACTTTAACTGATATTCAAATGAAAGACCTAGAGTTATTGAGATGAAATCAATACCCACTATTGATGGGTTTGTGTATGATAAGACAATAAGCTTGCATACTAATAGGCATGACTTTGCTCACGGAGCAAAGATTAGGATCTAAAAATTGCTTATATGACCTAGAATACTTTATAAGATCATTGTACATAATATTTTACCGAAGAAAGGACATTATGATGAGGTCATATTCATGGATAAATGCATGATTGATTGCATGATTAGAGGTCATCTAATTAATCTTCTCTATATTATGATGAAAAACATGATCATGACATATGATCAAAAGCAGAAGTCTTTACCCTATGGTCAAATATTTAACCTCTATTTTTTAGCACTTTAAGATATTTCTAATGGGTACGAAAAGGACACCGCATTCCAAGTTAATAGATATTATTGCACGTACGAGTGTGATATGACTGCCTGCCATGCCATGTGTGCACTTAAGACAGAGACAGATAATAGGACTCTCACAAAGATGAAGTATGTGTTATATAATGATGGTGCTTAAGTTCTTAAGAACTAAATGGGTGCACATGCTTAGGAAGAACATGATGAGAAAGAAGAGCAAAATATGAGCAATGACAATGGATTTAAAGCTATGTTTGAGACACCACCGCTTGTTTCCTCGCTTGAAAAGGCTTTAACTAGTACTTGGTTGACTAGGATTGAAATCCATTTAGAATGGTTAGAGATGAATGTACATCATATTAGAGAGGTGCAATCATATATTGTCGACAATTTGATAGATATTAAGACGATGATAACTAATCTACTCTTCTGTTACCCATCACCTTAGATCTTATACTAACATATACATTGTTTTACATTTTATTCCTTTTTAATTGTAATGGATAATGTATTTTGAAGATTATACAATAAATTTTCTTATTTATGATTCCCATAATATATTTGTTAATTTTTTTTCTCTATTTTATGTGTTTTTGTTGATGACAAATAGAGAGAGAAAAGATATTAGATGTGAAAGAAAAGATATGAGATATGAATTCTATCACAAAAAGAAGAAGAAATGTGATTAATAACATATGTATACATTTAGGGGGAGAAATATATTTTCTAAATATATAATTTATTACATTTAGTAGGAGAGATAAGTTTTTATAAATGCGTAAGTTATAATTGAATGTGCAATTGTTGTGACATTACTTAGATTATGCTGATTTGTTAAAGTCTTCTATTTATTGCATTACAAAAGATAAGGGAGACACATTTTCATATCTAAGTTATATATATATGTGTGTGTGTGTGTGTGTGTGTGTGTGTGTGTATTGTCATCATTAAAAAGGGAGATTGTTCACGTTTAGGTTAAATATTCATGTTTTTATATATTTTGATGATAACAATAAAATAAAAAATGAATTAATAATATGCCTTGTTGAGAATAAGTTTTAAACAAGTTTATTCAAAGAATACATCAACAAACACAATGGATTTCGTGAAGAAATCCATTAAGAAGCCTAAGAAGAAAGCAAAATGAAGATTTAGATTAAGTATTCATTTTAAGTGATCAGTGTAAACCTTTATATACTACTTGATAGCACAACTAAAATGAACACTTACACTTCACTTTGCATGCATTAAATGAATGATAAATAATATAATATAATCTAAGATAGATGTTTCTAAGAATTCTTCTAGGTTAATCTATCAAAATTAGAAGTTTGTATGAACTGGTCGATCTCTTATTCATCCATGATGAACACCTGAGAATTTTGCAAAAATTGATCAACCGATTAGCTTGACCAATTTGAATCAGTCAACTGTTTGAGTCGTTAGTGAGATTGTAATGACAATAAACAACCAGTTCTTGCTAGAAACACACACACACACATATTGCTTGTCTGGTTGCAAAACTAGCGAGAGATTCCAAATATATATCATATACAAGCTATTTTAAAAGAAAAATAATTACAAAATCATCAATCTATGATTATACTCTAATTATTGCTATTAAACCTTCATAATATAGCACAATAGTATTCAATCTTATTTTCACTACACTTAAACATCTTCAAATCTTATAAGTGTTATCTTGTAATGTATAAAGATATTAGATCTTTCAGTTGTATTATTTACTTTATTAAGAGAGTTAATTGTGATAACAAAACCATTTTTTTAAACTTTTAAGATTTATGTAAAAACTTTTGGTATTTGTGAGGTAATTTCATCTAGAAAAAATCTTGAAGAGGATATATCTTCAAGTGAAATATTTTTGAAAAGGAAATATCTTTATATGAAAAAATCTTGGTGTAGATTCATCAAGTGGTGAAAAAATTCTTAAAAATTGCATATCTTAAAATGGAAAAATCTTGATGTTGATTCATCAAGTACTATTATACTCTTAAACTTGGACTGGTGACGAAATGCAATATTCAAGTATAGTTTATTAATTGAGTTGTGGGTGTAGGCTTGCCGAACCACGTTAAAAACGAGTTTACAAATTCTCTCTCTTTACTTTAAGCACTTTTATTATATTGTTTGTTATTGTGTTTATTTAAAGTAATTTGCATTATTTATCAATATTAATGATACACCTAATTCATCCACTTTTAGGTGTTATAATTGCTTTAATCCTTGAACAACACTTTTCTCATCTCAATTTTTAAGCTTTGCAATTTAATCTATGTTATTATTGTGTTAGGCTAGATCCTTAAAAGAGATGCTTATAGTGGAAAACTTTGGCAACTTTAAAGTTTCTTAAACCTTTTTATTAGCAAGATGGAGTTATAATAAATTAAAAGGATAAGATATAAGGAAGAAACAAAAAAAGATGATCACACACACACAATATATGTTGCATTTGTTATTCTTGTGAAAAAGATGTTAAGTTGTCTTTTTTTCACTTAAGTTATGGCTGCATGACCATAATCAGACATCTTTCAATTGCCATAGATTTTAATTTTTTAGCAATGCAACAATTTTAAAGGTTATTAATATTTGAGAGAATGGGTTATAATTTAATTAAAGATGTAGCAATTTGAATTGTGACTATATGTTTATATATGGGTTTGCATTTTGTAAGGTTAGATGGATAAGGATTAGAAAGAAATTAAAAAAAAAACATTAACCCCCCTAATAAAATAAAAATAAATTGGGTAATTTTAATTGGTTTTTTTAATTAATAAAAATCCCAAAAAAGCCCAATAATTATACATAGGTTTTGACAATTTGATACAAAAACAAACTGAACAAAAATTGATCGGTTTAATCCGGTTTTTAGTTTGGTTGATTATGAATTAATTTTTTTTCTAGTTTAGTTATATTTTTTAGTTCAAAATTGAATTAAACCGAAAATGATCACCCTTAACCAATCTTTTAAAATTTCAAAACAGCTTTTCAATTTGTTTCCCTTCAAATTTAGTCCATTTTTATTACTATTTTTTTTATTTGAAATAATTTATGAAATTAGATTTTTTCTTAATTTCATCCTCTTATTTTTTCACCTACTAGATTTGGTTCTCATTCTTTTGACTGCTATATGTTTTTTTAATCCTTTTCTTAATTGGATTTGTTTTTCAATTTAATCTCTCAACTTTTGATTTCATTTTCTTTATATTCAATTTTTTTTTATTTTCTTGATTGCTATTTTTTTTTGTTTTAGATCCTTTTTTTATTGAGACTTTCCTTTTCAATTTCATCCTCAACATTTATTGATCAAGATTTTGACTTCATGATTTTTTAAGGTTTTTCTTTTATAAGGTAATCCTGACCTCAAGATCTAAGTCATATGTTTGAAAGGTTAGTTATGGTTGACTTGAGTCTTTTTTTTAGATATTTTTTTGCAATTGATTTTTATTTGATTTTATCCTTTTGTTGGGGGATTAGGCTTCGTGTTTTTTTTTTATGGGTTATCCCAATCTCGTGTGCTAGTTTGCAGATATAAAGGTAAAATCTGTAATCAATTCCATGAATGTGGTAAGTGCACGATGGAAAAGAAAGAAAGGAACATGAGTGTATCCAAATCCAAAACAGGTGGGTCTAAAAAGCAACAAAATAAAAAGAATAGGGATAAAAGTGTAAAGTAGTATTATACTCCAAATATTATTCGTCAAGAAGGAATCAAACCGTAAAGGACCATGACACGATGCAAAGTTGGACACTTGGATTTTAAATTGATGTTTGATCAACCATATTTTTTATTTTTTTAAAAACCTCAAATTAATATATATATTTTTATTTTTTTATCATTTTATTTTGATGTGCTGATGTTAAAAATAAAAAAAATATTATTTTAATATATTTTTAAGTTAAAAATACTTTAAAGAACAACCCACGTAAAAAGGTCAAAAGTAACTTTACACCTAATAGCTGACAAATGTTTCACTTTAAATATTATAATTTAAAAATATCTGAATACCACAACCTCATCAATTATTTAAATAAATATCGATGAAGATAGAACTTTACTGAATAACAATAAATATCCCTCTATCATTTCGTAGAGAAGACCGTGAGTTTTTTTTTAATCAATACGCTAATATAGATAGTTTACTTAAAAACTAATTAAATAGATTTAATCTTTGCACTTGGAAGGTAGCTAAAAATTATCTTTACTAATAAAATCCTAGAAGATATTCTGTATTTAAGTTTCTTGCTTTTCTTAGAAAACCTATATTATACTTTAATGACACAAGATAAATTACTTTTTAATCTCTCCAAAAAGTTTTTTTTTAATTCATATCCATATTATTAATAATTTAGAAAAATAACAAAACAAGCATATAATAGATGGTCAAATGATAAGATTTTGGGACTAAAAGGTTTGCTCTCTCTATAGTTTGAGGTTCGAGCCATGTGGTTACTAATATGATGACTACTAGAGATTTACATAGTCGTTAACTTCAGGACTTATGAGATTAATCGAAGTGCACACAAGCTGACTCGAATACCCACGATAATAATAATAAAATAAAAAAACAAATTTAGACCACAATCATTCAACTATGGACGCCCCATGACCCAACAGCATATGATTTATTAATGTAGAAATTAACCATACTAAAATATACAAGAGCTCTAATAAAAACAAGTACTTTGTAAAATATAGAAAATTAATTATAAAAATGAAGATTTTGCTACCATGTACGTGATATTCCAAGCATATAGACACGCTAATATCCGTCTTCACCGGCTAGAGGACCATTTAGCAATCATTTTTAAAACATAGGGGCCTAAATGAAACACTTGGTAAACTATAAGGGCAAAAGGAATACTTTACTCAATTCGAAGTTTCCCATTTCTTACATCATTGACTAGACAAAATATCCTTTTAAAAAAAGAAAGGAACAAAAGTGAAGAAATTCCTTTGCTCGTAACAAATAAAATAAATAAAAATATAAATATTCCCTGACCAGGTAGGGAAGCAATGGAGGTCCAAAGCTGACTCTTCCTTTCTGTTTTTCTCTCCTTTTAAAACAAAAAATAAAATTATCAAAGCGACCAGCTTTCTTGCACTCTCCGCGCCAAAGCGACACCGTTTTCATCTTTCTTCTCCTCTTTAGCTCCAATTCAATCTGGTACGTTTCGTTCTTCTCTCTCTTCCTCCAAAAAGCGACGCCGTTTCAAATTCACCTGATCACTCCTCGTAGATTAGGATTCTTCTTGTCTTATTTGGGGAACTCGAGTCATTTGTTTGGGAACGGTGAAATTTGTCTTGTTTTGGAGTAATTAGTGGTTAATGATATTGATTAATTTGTTTGGTTACCGAGAAAATTGTGTGATTACTTGAAAAAACTGAATTGATGGAGTCTTTACGCTTAAGAAAATGATTAAATCTAGCTGAATCTCTTGTTTTGTTAAATGTGGGGTTGATGTTTGTTTTATGTCCTTGAGTTGATAAGTGATAGAAAGTTTTGATTTTTCATTTCTTGGAAGAGGAGGATCGGCATTACTTTTTTGGTGGTCTAAAGGACAAGTTTTTGATATTTAATATTTTGGGTTTTGAAGAAAGCCCATGAAAATAGAAGTTTAGAATTTTGGGTATTTTTTGTCATTTGATTTTTCATTATTTAAGTTATTCATCTGAGCCAAGCGGTTTTATTAGTATATTTGGCGGTGGCTTGGATTTTCAGAATGTTGAATGATGAATTACTACACCTTCTCAGCGACAAATTTGTCCTTGTTTTTTGTGCTTTTCTTGTTGAACAGAATTGGGATTGTTCCGCTGCTTGTAGTGTCTAGTAATTCAAGTTTTTGTGGGACGGACATCTCAGAGAAATCTTGGGACGGAGTGGAGATTGAAGCTGTGATCTTGTTCCAGTGATTCTATGCTTTCATCATTTTCGGTTGTCTTGTTGGACTTAAATGGATGTTGCCTCAACGGAACTACATTCTGAAAATCAGACTGACACTTTCCCATTGTTAATGGAGCGGCAAGAGAATCCTAACAGTAGTGAGCATATTATTGACATACGTAACGAGGTCTCTGTATCACCATCTCACAATAGAATTTCAACTGGTTTGGAAGCGTCATTGCATGAGGACAGACCTTTGAGTGGCGTGAGAGCACCCAGTTCTCCGCCTCCGACATCTTTGTCTAATGGAACAAACTCTCGGAGCTCCTCATTAATAAGGAGAGGGGAAGCTCGTCGACGCAGGAGTCCTTTGAACTCTGGTTTATGGATTTCTGTTGAATTGGTTCTCACGTTGAGCCAGATTATTGCATCTATTGTTGTTTTGTCTGTGTCGAGGAAGGAACATCCACGTGCACCATTGTTTGCATGGATTGTTGGTTATGCATCAGGATGTGTGGCAACCCTCCCTCTTCTTTACTGGCGTTATAGTCATCGTAACCAGGCTTTGGAGCAAGACTCAGCTCAAAATCATCAGGGTTCTGCACATATTAACGTTCCTGCAGGACCCTTTTCTCTTTCAGTTAGTAGGAATTCAGAAGGGGAGGATCGCCGATCTGCTACTACATCACCTAGAGGTGGCCAAAATGCAGTACTGAATGCAAGGTACGAGTGCATGACTTCTGGTTGTAATTGTCATTTTTCTCTTCCAAACATATATTGTTTAGATATTCTTTATTGTTTTCATCATATAAATGAACGTGTCCTGTCCAATTGCATGTATGAAGGTCGTCCAATTCATCTGGTTTAATGATATTTTCTTTACTACTTCAAAGTTGAAGCTTCATGAAAATCCAGTATATAGCTGCATTGCATGGGCTGGGAGTAGATGCTAGGTTCTTTGTTTCTTTGAAGGGGTAGGGGCATTGTTTGGTATCAAAGCTAACTTAATGTTTGGATGACTATCTAATGTGCTGGATATGATGAAGCTGGTTTTGATCTCCCATCCCCACTAGCCCACCCCTAGATGATACTTCTAAGATAATGGGAAGAATCTGGTTATGGTCGCACCAAAGTGGGTCCTGGGAAATAGAATATAGAGACAGTGTCATCCTCTAGCATATACCCTTACAAAATGGACACAAGTACATGAAATATTTCCCAAATCTTTTCTTGATCTCACTCCAATTTCCCCCCCGTTTAATGGTGATATTATGCAGCTCATTGGGGTAGCATCTCCTTTTCATTGTTTTTAGATGGTGCCAGGGTTGATACTTTTATTTCAAAACTGTTTACACAGTTTTTAAGTCAAATTTTCAAAAGCAGCTAGTTTGGGGCTGGCACTGGATTCATATTCAGTGTGTGTTTTGGGCCTTGGGGGGGCTCTACTCACAGAGTGTAGATTGGGAGCTCAACTGTGTTGAAATTTTGACTGGGGAATGTGCATTTCAGCTTCTTTTCTTTCCTTTTCTGATTACCATGTACTTCTTTGATGGCGATCATTGTTTCATGTTCAAAATGATTACCCTCTTCAGGTTGAACTTTAGTTTGTCTTTTATTAAGTGTCACCAACTATTTAAGAAGTGGGTTTTGAATTGCTTGTGTTATTTTATCACATGATATGCTTTAGTGTCTCTTGACATTGGTATTTTTTTTAGCCATTGAAATCTGTCAAATAAAAAGCAAATTCTTTAATTATTTTGAATATATAAATATCTGGTTCCAAAAATATTGTTTTCACGTGCAGACTCAAGGTTTTGTTGGAGTACTTCAAAATGGCTTTGGATTGCTTTTTCGCAGTTTGGTTTGTGGTTGGCAATGTGTGGATATTTGGAAGCCACTCATCTGCGGAGGAGGCTCCAAACTTGTACAGGTATTGCTATGTCGTATATTCACCACAATGTTCCTTTTGGTAGCTGCCATTTGAGAGAGCTCACCCTAATTTTATATCCTCTTACATTTCAGGTTATGCATAGTGTTTCTTACATTTAGCTGTATCGGATATGCTATGCCCTTTATTCTGTGTGCAACAATCTGCTGTTGCTTGCCTTGTATAATTTCTATTCTCGGGTTTAGGGAGGATCTGACACAGACAAGGGGAGCCACACCCGAATCAATTGATGCCTTGCCAACGCACAAGTTTAAGCTGATTAAAAATAGAAATGGTGAGGATAGCAGCTCTGGTGCTGCTGATGGTGGGATCGTGGCTGCAGGGACAGAAAAGGAACGTGTGATTTCAGGAGAAGATGCAGTAAGTGCCTCCAGATTCTTGGAGGTTCCTTGTCATGATCATTTGAGATATACTTGTCATATTCACGATGCATGGTCTCGAGTCTTGTTATTGGCATTATTACTGATGATCTAATGTTGTAACCGGTACAGGTTTGCTGCATTTGTTTGGCAAAATATGCAAACAATGATGAGCTGAGGGAGCTACCATGTTCTCATTTCTTCCATAAGGATTGTGTAGACAAGTGGCTGAAGATCAATGCATCATGTCCTCTTTGCAAGAGTGAGGTCGGTGAAAGTATTTTAGGTTCACTCCCCGGGTTAAATTCTAGCCAGAGACGGGTTGAAAATGAGGCCGGCAATGGCATGGCCAGCACCATGTTTTGACCCTCTATATCATACAAAATAGTAATATCATACATAAATAATTACGATTTTGACTATGCTGTAAAAAGTACTTCATTCTTCTCTTTCTATGAGTCTCATGGACCAAAAATTTAATTAAGAATTGGTGTGGTACTCTTCCAGCTTTCCCTTTTGCTCATCAAAAGAGTTGAAACAATCGTCATCGGGCATACTTCTGCTATCGTTTCGCCTCTTTCTTTTTTCCATTTTCCCTCAATGTCTTATCTCAGACAATCTCTTTCATGGTATATGAGACAGCTAAGCCACATAATGGCTCTGTTCAATCTTGCAACAAAAAATCCAGGAGACTTAATAATTAAAATACTGAAATCTGAAAGTAGGGTTAACTTGTGAATTTGGAGAGGCAACTCTCACTTGGTCTGTTGCTTTGTATTGTGTTTGTATATTATTGTGGTAGGAGATTACAAGCTAGCACATCACTCTAGATTTCTCAAAACTCACCTTCAGCTCTGAAGAGTTACAAAAGCTGGAAAGAACACTAACGATAACACGTATTTGAGCTTTCCTAGCTTTAGTAAACAACAGATCGTCATTGGCAAAGAAAAGATGAGAGATGCCAGGACCACCTTTGGAGACATGAATAGGATGCCTGAACTTGCCCGAAACCTTCTTGCTAATCAGGCAAGCTAACTTCTCCATGCATAAAACAAACAAATAAGAATAAAGAGGGTCACCTTGACGGAATCCATGATTACGAGTGAAGGAGGGGAGCTTCAAACCATTCCAAAGGAGAGTATGGGAAGATGACTGTGTAAAATATGCCTTCTAAAATTTTCATCGAGTCCTTACTTATATAAATTTATATTTTTTTAACCCAAATAAAAATATTTTCATCAAATGGATTCTTTGTCAATTAGAATTGGATTGCTAATTTTATACATTTTAGTCCTCCAACTTTTTCACCTGTCATGGTCTTTTACCACCAACTTGGACAATCTTCTATGCTTGTTCTTGTATATCCTTTTTTATTTATTTATTTATTTTCTTGATTTTTTGGTCAAAATTGGTAACAACACTTGTCATTAATAAAGATTTTGGGCAACAATCTATTTCCATTCTCATGCTCGATTCGTACTAACTTGTTTTCTATTAGATTCACTTTAGCTATTGTAAGAGATGATGCTCTGATTCCCAGAACCTTATCCCTGAAAGAGAGTTTCCCATGCAACGTTAAGGATGATATCCCAAATCTATTAACAATGATAGGAGGTTTTGTTAGGATTGAGTCAGTCCTTGTTGCCACTAAAGAGAACTCGACATTCATAAAGGATTCTAAATATTCAGGTGATGGATCAATGCACTTCATACTAAAAGGTATTTCTTTATAAAAACCCATAACCAAAAGGGACCAAGATAAAGGAGAAGCCTGACGAAGGTTAGGGCTTAGGATAAAAAGGTTAGGCAAAGACATCACCTTTCCTTTTTGGTTACATGGCCAAAACACCTGCGGGTCTGACACCTTGCCAGACCTAACACTCTTGGGCTTGAGTACTCATTAGTCTCAAACGTTTGTGGGTATCGCACCTTGTTAGACCCAACCCCCTCTAAGCCAGGTCTTTTTTCAGGAACAAGTGCTCAAAATGGGAGTCTAGGGTCATCATCTCCCTATTTCGTAGCATGTCAAAAAGTATTCTTAGGCCATCCCTGCATCAAATCAATATTGATGTTGATTATAAAAGATGATCTCATCGACATTAATATTGTATATAGATTGACATAGAACCATCTTCCATAAAACACATGATATTCTCAATATTAAATGTCGTGTAAGGAGACATTAACTATCAATATTAATGTTGATTGTAAGGGTCTTTCTCCTACTTGGATGAAGAAGAAAAGACTTATAACCTCTCAAAGAGAGAAGGAAAAAGGTTATTAATGCACTTTGAACAACTCAAACAGGGGGTTAACAATATTCACTCCCTCACAATTTATTCACATTATTTATCATACATAAATGAAGAACAAACATTATTCTTCTTAGAATTTAATGTTTATTTACTATAAATTTTCATAATAAAGTTATCGACTTAATCATTAAAAGGTCTCTAAAATCCTCAAAAAACTATTGTTGCAAAAAATCCAGAATTTGTCACTAACCCTTGAAATCCTTAGTTATAAAAAATAGAAGATTGACATGAACTTGTGACCATCTGCTATTCAAACTGACAAAAAATAATTTCCCCAACATTCTGAATTTGTGGAGCATCATCATCATCATCTAAAAATGCTAAGAAATTCACTTTGATTTATCATTGCAATATATTTGGCAAAAATTGGTGAAAGTGTTTTTTTTTTAAGTCAATAAACCACAATTCAAATAGATAATTAAAGCTATAAAGCTTTTAACCACCATTTAGAATCAAATTTTAATCTAAAAATTTGTAAATATTTTATAGATCTAAGTAAAAAAAAAATTTCCAACTAATTAACTAGATAATTACTCTTGGTTTATAAAAAGCAAGCATCATGTATAAATGTGTCGTGGAGAGGTGCTTGTGCTCGGGATAGTTAAGCATGCATTTGGAGTGGGATTAATTCTTAGGGTTCGAACGAAAGACAAGTACCAAATCATATACCGACCCTCGCGTTGATTTTTACACTGAACGCATTAAAACTTCATCGTTTTCACAACAAAATAATAATTATTATCTTCTTAAACTATATATTAAATTTTATAATAAGAATATTGTTAAACTGCATTTTCTATATAAAAAAATCTATTAAAATTTATATTTATACTTTACAAGCTTCATTGCTGGATTCAATTAACGAGAAGAGACGGACTATCCTAGGGTAACATTTTGGTTACAGTTATACGATAAGAAAAGATAAAAATAATAGAGATAAAAAAAATATAATAATACATAAGGATAAAATTATGTTTGATAATAATATATAAATAATAGTGATTATCTTTGTATTATATTTGATTGATGATGAACAAGATATACTAAATTATAAAAATATCTATTTTATTATTAATATATTAATATGTATTACTGTTAAATTTTTCTATTTTAAAAAATATTAAAAACTATTTTTTTTAGTTTATATTAAGTGTTGAAATTAGTAATATAATAACTCTAGTTATAAAAGTTAGACTGGCTTAGCAGGTTGACTTGGAACTTGATCGACGTAGGACCTGAATTGGTCCAAGTTTAAGGAAAAACCTGATCAAAACTTAAGTAAAAAGCCTTCTTTATTTTCTTGAAAAACATTGTCGTTTGGTCCTTTAAAACAATTTAGGTTAACCTGAGTTGATTTTTCTAACCCATAACTCAATCCTTACTTCAAATTGAGTTTTAAAATTATGATAATAATAATTTTTATCCTTACCTATCTTAGCTGAATAGTTTTATAATTATAAATTTTTTACAATTATATTTTAAAAATAAAAAATAATAAATATTATATTAAAAAAATGTTTCTACTACACCTTCTATTTTGAAAGTATAAAAATTAATTTTAAAATTATCACATTTATAAATTTATTTTTATATTTTTTTTAACCGAATATATTTTCTGCTTAATTGTTTCTATTTCATAACGCTCCCTGTGAGAAGTTATTTTTTGATAGATGAGAAAAGTTTTTATTTGTTACAAAGAAAAAATAAAATAAAATTGGTTAGTATATAAATACATTTTAATTTTTGAGAATGTTGGATATCGTGAGAGTAGTTGTGATTTAAAGTTTTTTTAGAAATATATTAAAAAATATATTTTTTTATTTTTAAAAACTTATTTTTAAAATCCGCATATAAAAATATCTAAAAATATAAAAAAATTAATTTAAAATTTAAACAAACATGCCGTTAAATAATGGCTTGCCTGCAAAATTAAAAGAAAAAAACAATAATTATTATAATTACTGATACAAACCAGTATGGTAACATAATTTACCGAAAAAGTAAACAAACGTGGGTCCTTATCACGTGAGTAATATAGAATCATAGATATTGTGATACTGTTATTTATTAAAAATTTTATTTTTAATATTAATACATAAAAACAATTTAAAACCAAACAAAATTTCAAAATTTTATATAACTCGTGTCTACAGCAAAAACATACGGTAGTAAGGAGGTCCCACATAAAAAATATCTTCCACGTGTCACCCCTAGCTCTATCTATTAAAAACGAAAAAACTCCCTGCCGAACGCATCCCTTCCATACTTATCTTCTTCAGATTAGCTTTCTAGGTTTTCTATTCATCTCTCTCTCGCCAAAAGCTCTCCCTCTCTATTGTCGCCCTTCTCTCTATCTCCATTTGGCTCAGAGGCTGCTCTATTCTCTTCATCAGGTACAACTCACCGCTATTTACTATTACCGAAACTCGATATCCTGTTTGCGTCGTCTTGGGCTTCTCGAGAGTCGAATCGGTGCCTGTTGATGTGAAATTAGGGTTTTGTTTTTACAGTAGAAGTGTATTGTTAGCTTGATTTGAATTTGATTGCATGCTTTTGTGGATGCGTGAATTTAATCAGGGATTACGAATCGGACTTGTTTAAGATTACATTCCTTTTATGTGATTTCAAGTTTTCAGACAGTTGATTTCATTTTTTATTAGTTTTTCTGGTTTTGTGAATTTGAATTTTTCTGTATAATTGTTTAGCTATAGTTGAAATATAGTGTTTTTGAGGGTATTTAGATATGATTAGGTTTTTTTTGTTGTAGTTTGTATCTCAGAGGCAGATGCTGTGGAGCGGAGCAGAAGAAACTACCTTTTGTTTTATTGTTAGGGATGATTAATAGGTTGGGTTTACGGGGCGTTTCCCAATAAAAAGTATTAGAAAAATTTATTAATATTATTGGGGTGCGAGGGCATTCCCAGTGGTACCATAAAAGGGTATTAGAAAAAAATTGTTAATAATTCTTGGATGGTTAGTATTTTTTGAGCGGTTTATATTTACTATAAATATATACATTCGATGTAATTTTATTTTGACATAGTGAAAAATAAAAGCGCCTCACTCCTATAGATGTAGAGACTTTTGTGTATTTGTGTTTTCTCTGGTTTCTTTCCTATTGCAATACTCATCAGTAATCGGCAAGTTTTTCAATATAATTTTTGAACATTTTTTCGTTGTAATTTTTGGGCAAATCATCCTCGTAGTCTGATTTTCTGGTGCTATTTTTTTTTTTAAATGAGACTGCTTTTGTAGTGTAACGGAAAAATATGTATTGCAAGCTGTCTTATAACTTGTGGGTGGCATCTCCTTTTAAAAGAAAGTACCCTAAACATGCCCATTATCTGGGATTATTTTTTTGTTGGTGAAATGTTGTTTTGTTCCTGTAATGTTTGCATGATATAGGAATCTTTGTGTGGTGCAGTGGTAAAAGCATTGGGATGCCAATTCTAAGTGCGCGCGATTATGGGTGAAGTCTTGAGAGCAGCCACTTCATGCAAAAGTGCTGAAGTCTGTGACTGTATCAAGAGCACCCTCTTGGAACCCCGCTTAGATGGGATTTGCACTTGGTGATGGCGTCTCATTTTGTATGCCTCCATCTGTATTTCAAGAATTTTCTTGGGGTTTTTTTGCAGTTTTACCTCTCAATAGATTATTGATTGTAAAAATTTGGAAGCCAACAAACGGGTTTGCGCGTGTGTGGCTAGATAAGTTTTGATTGTGTCCAATATACCCTGGAATCATCAAACTAGTAATAGATAAGTTACGACAGATTGTCAACTGCTACTCTTCAGGTGTTTGTCCCCATAGGTGTATATACGTTCACGTAATTTCTTTGATATGAATGAATGGACAAGCTATGGGTGGTGATCAAAAGATGAAATGATTTTTTGCCACCTTTTGTTTAAAATTAAATCATATAGCATTGAGTTGCACTTCAGCATTGTGGATAGATTTGTCAAATAAATTAAAAAAGAAGCAGATTAGAGCTGATAAATTCTGTAAAGGGAGACTGCATTTAACTTTAATTTCTGGTGCCTTTTTTACTGGTTACAGTGACTCTTTATAAGCATCTGAATGCAGCTGATCTATCTTGATTTTTGAACTATTAATTCCTTCAAGCTAGCCGGTGCTTTGTGCCATGACAAGAATATACAGTACAAAAAATGGCATGCGTTAAAAATTCATCAGTTATTGATTGCCAATTACCATGGGGACTTCAAAGAAGGAAATCTTATCGTGCCAGCTGACAGGCCTGTGCAACACCTGTTTCATTTAAGCGTAGTAAAGTGCGAAGGCAAGATAATTTCATCAGATAAAAAGTTCGATGAAGTCAAATTGGGACAATATTTCTTGGTAAATTATGTAAAATTGTCAGCACTGATGGCAATGCCTTTGAGATTAAAGGTTGATTTTTAAGTGAATACACACATATTTAAAATACTGAACCTGGAATGCACACATAACTCCCATCTATTCACACCATGGATTTCCATCTGATTCTCGGTGTCTTGTTCTCTTCATTGTCGGAGTAATTATCTGTTAATGGTATTCCACCGGCAAGTGATGAAAACAAATTTGAAGATGCATTACAGCTCTTATGGTTGTCACCATAAACAAACCATATGAGTTTTTGTTACTCGTGCCTGTTATAGCGACATTTTATTTTATTAGAAGATATGGATGTAACTTGGTCATGTGTGAATAATCTAGACATGCATCCTTGACTTTTCAGTCTTAAGTTGAGGAACTAACAAAGAATGTTTTGTTTTGTAGTGGCTTTTGCATTCCTTTCATGTTGATTGCCCAGCATGTCCAACAATCTTGAATCACAGCAATCATCAGTGCAGAGCATCAAATTGGGTCAGTCGGAAGACATTTCAAACAAACTGGACTCGTTGATGAATATGGGTTTGATGGAACCTGGAATCCATGATCCTGCATTACAACAGATGTCCATGTCGAACATGCAAATGGGACAGATGGGACCAATTTCAACTGATGCTTTATCACAGCAGATGTCGATATCAAACATCCAAGTACAGTTGTCAGAACCTTTGCCTAATGATCATGTTTTGCAGAACTTCTCGGTATCAAGTATACAAGGACACATGGAACCACGTGCATACAATATGGTTCCAGAGAAATTCTTATCTAGGAGGCAACTGGGAGACATGGAAACTGTGTTTCATAATACTGGATCACAGCAGTCATCACTATTGAACAAGCGAAAGGCCCCAGAGGAACCTTCTTCCAACAATTCTTTGTCACGGAAATTATCAATGTCTCACAACCAGGTTGCGCAAATGGAACTTAGGCCATGGCTACAGCCAACCCTGACACCAAATAAAGTACCTGTACAGATCCAGTCTATTTTAAATTCGTCAGGATCAAATCGTCCACAAGCACCATATAAGAGGTCAGCTTCTAGTAAAACTGGACTGCAGCAATCGTCAGTTCAGAAAAATCAAACTGGACAGATGCATCCATCTTCGAAGGCCAACAATGAGTCTGATTCTGTGAGGTCCAAGCTAAGACAATCACTGGCAGATGCGCTGACTCTGGTTTCTCAGCAGCACGATAAAACTTCAAGTTCTGGAAAGTACTCTGTAGGTGAGGATGCAAGTGCTCAGGTGCAGAAACACAAAGAGACTCAACCTATGGGACAAGCTTCTGGTGCAGCTGGTTTTCACCATTTGTCTGAGGAGCCCAAGGAATCCTTGTCCACCAAGGACAATTCTTTTACCCAAAACCATTCTGACAGCCATAAGACATCTCAGGAAAGTTCCAACACTCATGGAAATGCTTGTGCAACAGAGACATCAAACAGTGACGGGCAGGAATTACCATCCAGTAATATTTTCCGTGATGAGGATATTTCATTTAGTGACAGTTTTTTGGTAAAAGATGAATTGTTGCAGGGCAATGGATTGTCCTGGATACTGGAACCTGATGCAGAGATAACAGAGAAAAAGGAGATTGAAGCTGCCCAAACACTGCATGGCCAGGAGCATATCGATGAATATGTTGGAAAAGAAGTAGTCAGGGATCCGCGAGTTTTGGCCTCTGAAATTGAAGCAGAACTCTTCAAATTATTTGGAGGGGTAAACAAGAAGTACAAGGAGAAGGGCAGGTCTCTTTTGTTCAATTTGAAAGATCGTAATAATCCTGAACTAAGAGAAAAAGTTATGTCTGGAGAGATTCCCCCAGGGCGACTCTGCTCTATGACTGCAGAGGAACTTGCATCTAAGGAGCTTTCGGAATGGCGGATGGCAAAAGCCGAGGAACTTGCTCAAATGGTGGTTTTGCCTGATTCGGATGTTGATATCAGACGTTTGGTGAAGAAAACTCACAAGGGTGAGTTTCAAGTTGAAGTTGAACAGGATAGTGTAGCAATGGAGGTTGCTGTTGGGCTGAATTCATTCACTACACAACCAAAATCAGATGAGAAGGAAGGTTCTCTGGGTTCTAAACCTGATCAAATGAAAGACAAAGTGAATGCTACTGATGACAAGAGTGATTTAGAAGACAAGGCAGCTTCTTACACGCTTACGATTCCTTCAAGTGAAGGAAATGATTTGATGCAAGGACTCATGGTGGACGATGAATTGAAAGATGCAGAATTTCTTCCTCCAATTGTCTCTCTGGATGAATTCATGGAATCCCTTGATTCAGAACCACCGTTTGAAAACTTACCAGAGGATGCTGGAAAAACAACACCCACCCTTGACAATGATGATTCACAGCTTCGGCCAGAAGCCAAGTCTCATGTGGTAGCTACAAAAGATGCTGTTGGTAGCATCCCAGAAAAATCTGAAAACATTGAGGAAACTAGCACATCATCTGAGGCTGATGGGAGATATGCCAGCATTCATGTAGAATCCAAAACTACACCCTCTACTGGTGCATCCAAGGGTGAACATGTCTGGGAAGGCCTACTTCAGCTGAGTATTTCCACCATGACCTCAGTTGTTGGCATCTTTAAAAGGTATGTGTTTTTTTCACCTAGCATTAAAAGCATATATGTTGTCAAATAGTTTTTTGCACGGGAAACAGATAGTATTGTACTTGTCTTTCATCTGATGTTTTATGGGGTCTCTTGCTTAGAATTAGAACCTTTAGTTGCCTGCCATCCAAGCTTACATCACACTGGATGAGCAGTGTTCTATAGTTTCCTAATTTGTTTATGATGAATTAGGTGGTTGTCACTGTGAAACTTGTTACTTTTTTCTGATCTGTTTTTCTTGCTGCAGTGGTGACAAAACGTCTGCAAAAGAGTGGTCTGGCGTTGTTGAGGTCAAAGGGAGAGTCAGACTTGATGCGTTTGAGAAGTTTCTCCAGGAGCTCTTGATGTCCCGAAGTCGTGCTGTTATGGTATCTCAAGTCTATTTCTCTGTACTAAATTTCAGTTATGCTACTTTTGTCCAGAAAGGGGGGATAATTTGCTATCCCTGCTTATTAATCCCACTCTACTGCTGCTGCAGAATTATGGTCTTTTCATTTTTGGTGAATGACATCCTACTAAGGATTTGTGTGAATGAATGGCTTGATAAAGTTCATATAAAGGAAAAACAATATTTGGCCTCCAATGATTTGATTTTTTAGTTGCTGAGGGAAAGTTAGTTACTGAGAGGAATAAAACGTGCAAGGAATTTGTTGCGGAATCTGTGAAACGCCACATGTTGTTGGCTCTCAAGAGCAAACGGTAACTGGTTTTAGTGTATAGGGCGTCCGAGTAAAGATAGTTGCTTTCATTTCTTGCCTGCTGAATGGAAACGAACAGGGATACATTTTCTTTCCCTTTCCAATGGAAAGAGGTGTACAAAGTACTAAATCAGCCTGGAATATTTATTTAACGGATGCCATTGTTTGGTTGGGATATCTTCCCAGAAATCTGAGCAGATTCACAGTAATCGCGTACCCAGAATATATTGATGGAAGATAAAATATCTTAGTTTTATATAGCCACAGCATGGTTGGATCTTGCCAGTTTCTGGCTCTTTTTTCCCATAAATCTGATATGTCATCGGGAGGATCTATACCCTTTTTTCCTTTCAAGCATAACTTGAAAAGGCCCCATTTGCTTTCCATGTTGCTAAAGAAATTGACTTTTGCTTTTGCAGGTAGTGCACTTTGTTTGCAAGGAGGGGTCCACGGAGAGTGAGAGGGCAAGTCTTAGAGGGGTAAGAAACATGAAAAACTCTGCTGCTTTTCATCACTCTTTAGGCTTTGTCAGTTTTCTTTGTCAGCTGTGACTGAAATGCCTGCTGCAGGTTGCCGATTCGTATGTTTTGGATGAGAGAGTGGGTTTTGCTGAGCCTGCTACTGGAGTGGAACTTTATTTATGCCCATCTCATTCAAAGACACGTGAAATGCTCATCAAGGTCCTTCCAACGGACCAACTTGAGGCCCCTAATGCTATTGATAATGGTCTAATTGGTGTTATTGTATGGAGAAGAGCTCAAGTAACGTCAATAATATCACCCACCGCTGCATCACACCATAAACACAACTCAAAAAAGCAACAACACCTTACTTCTAGGAGACACCATGATAAGGATACTAATATGAATGTGAATATTGCATCAAAACATCCGTTGCCACCACCTCGTGGTGGAACTTCTGCCCATCCCAACCCCCAACCTGATGAAGACGATGATGATGTGCCTCCCGGGTTTGGCCCACTGGCTGGCCGGGATGAGGATGACTTGCCGGAGTTCAATTTTTCTAGTGGCTCTATTGCATCAAGATCAGAGTTTTCGAACCAAAACCCTACTAGGAGACAGGGAATGGCCCCTCACAATTCATATCCCCAAATCCCATCTCATCCTCTAGATTTGAGAGAACTTGTACACAGATATGGACAACCTAAAACCGATGTTCTACCAGTGCAGCCGTGGAATGATGATGACGAGGACGACGACATGCCAGAGTGGCACCCAGAAGAAACCCCAAAGCAGCGCAGTACTCATCCTCAGCCAATGCACGTGCATGGTGCACGGCAGCCTATTCTAAGAGCCCACATGGTGCAGCAAAGAGTACACCAGACAAGGGCACCATTAGGAAGATCTCCAGCCATGCCTCAAGTGAATCTGATACATGGTCAGCAAAACGGTGCCTCTTCTTGGCAGCAAGGCGCTTGGGCAGCTCCTCAGCCTGGACCCCATGGTTACTCTGCTTATCAATCTGGTGGAGGGCAAGTCAATGGCTCGCCCGGGCTGCAGGGCTTGGCTTGGCGTCGAGATGCTCCTACAAGTAGAGGCTTTTGATTATGTTAGTTTTCTTTCTGTTTTCCATCTTTATGGTTCTGTAACCATGATTATTTTCAATTCATTGTTACTGTAATTAGATTTTCTAGAGCCAATCAAAAGTTAGAATACTAGTCATGCAAAAATTGGCCGTGAATTAGATCAAGGGAAGAACGATGTATACCGGCTTGTTTTGCACCCTCCAAATGGTCCTCTTTTGGGTGTAATTAAGCTTTTCCAAGCACTAAACTTGCTCTAAAATGAAAAGTTAATGAAGGAACCCAGATGTTTAATGTGATAAGAGGTATCCAGATGCTTCAAGGAGGAGATGGCGGTGCAGAGGCATCACACATGCTTCTGAAAGAATTGGGAAAATAAACGAAGGGGCAACAGTGAAACTGCTAGTCTTCTTGGAAAGCTTAGGAAGATACCACTAGTTTTCCAACATCAAAAATTAAACCATAAAACCAACATACTATAGGAACCACTCTGTCATTCTCCTTGTTGGAAGAGAATCATCCAGACGACGCTGCAAAAGAAAGATACACAATGGAGTCGTCCAGCAAAGGAATACAAGGACAAAAACAGTAGGATGTATGCAGCCCTGTATATCCCTCCTCCTATCCTAAAGAAAAAAATGAAAATCAGTTACATGAACCAGCCAGTAATGGCTGTGAGGGTCTATAATAATTACAGTACTTTTCCTGTAGGTGTTGGTTTAAAGGGTCTATAAATACAAGGACAGCAAAAGACAACCTTTGCAAATTGAAAGAACGGAAAACAGCATTGGCTTCAGAATTTAGCTCTTATATATGTGTATATATATAACAATTTGATCAATCTTTAACCCCCTAATGCGCGCTTGAGCCCTGCTCGCTGCTCTGGTGTCAATCTTGTTGGGAACTTCACTTCAAATGTGATCCTCATATTGCCCCTATTACCTGGCTCCTTCGCTATTGGCATACCCTCCATGGCCACAACAAGCTCGTAACCAGGGCTCACTATATCATGTACAGGAATTGATAGATTACGGCAGTCAAGTGTGGTGAGATTTACTGTTGTTCCTCCTAGGGCCTCGGCTAGTGTCACCTTGTGGTTGATGATAAGGTCATTTCCATCTCTCTTGTATGTGGTATGGGGCTTCTCATCAATAATAAACACAAGGTCTGCTGGAAGCTGATTCTGCTGCTCATTTCCTTTATCCGGGAATGTGATCTTTGTTCCCTTCTTCCACCCTGGCTTCACATCAATGGTTAATATTTCTGTTTCTTGTATTTGTCGCCTGCACAGTTTCATATTCAATTGCAATTAGAAAAGGAACTGTTACCCTTCTAGCTCTATGAAGGGGATTGATATGTGAAAAAGTCACCCCTGTAATTTAGACATCAGCAGCACATGCAAAGACAAGGTAGCACGAGCATAAAGCAAACTTGAGTGATCAAGAAGTTAGGAATTGACGGAGACATTTAGAAGAATCTGATGAAGCTTGTTCTCATGTATACGAGGAAAATTATGACAGTGTATTTCATGGCACAAGAACTTGCATATAATTGTATGTAAACGATGATCAAAGGGTTTGGCAAGGCTCCTAGCCAAGTAAATAATCCATCGTAAGACCATCTACCGCCATTTAGCACACAAGGAACATGATCCTCCGGGTCCAAGAAATGGTGGCTTTTCTTGCAGCATTGATTTTGAACAACTATATCAAGACACCAAGAAGGGGGGAAACTGAATAAACTTAGTTAGAGAAACAAATAAACATACCCACGGGCATCAACTACAGTTCTCGATATCTTCATTTTCCTTGTTGATCCAGAGTATAGTTCCTCGAGGCTACAAGGCAATTTGCTCTCCACAGGTGGTGGTTTCCTTAGTGTAGTTCCCTCGCTATAAGTTCGGAAAAGATTATCAGTACAGCCAAATGAACCAAACGACCCTCCATCTGATTGGAACCTCGAGGATCTACCAGCTGCTGTTGATCCAAATCCAAAAGGACTGCTCCCAAAGAATTCTGCAAAGATATCCTCTGCATTCCTAGGATTGAAACCATTTGACCCACTACCGTTGCCAAAAGGGAAGCCGCCACTGCCAGACGGTGGTGCTTCTTTCAATCCTTCTTCACCATACTGATCATAAATTGCTCTTTTTTGTGGATCACTCAAGACCTGGATTCACAAAATTGATCAAAATCCCAGGCAATGTAACCACAACAACAATTCACTGTCCTTGACGCGAAAAAGAAAAGTCCTATTATCAGTAGAGAAGAAATTCACTGCGATAAACAAAACAACTATTTTACCTCCATCTAAAAGAACTCCTGACTTTTCAAAGCTATAATTTTCCAAGTAAATGGAACCATAAAGTTCTTCATATATTTCATAGAGCCTAATTTCTTCACCAGAAATTGTAATAAGCAAATGCATATTATACAAAGCTCAAAATCAAAATCCATACTCATTTAATTCTCTTCTACATTTAACACATTTAGCGAGTCTAATTTCTTTCCAATATCGTGAAGAATAACAATCAAATGCATAATTATAAATCTCAAAAGATTAGTTTACACACACCTCCATTTCACATTGCATATATTCCAGATTTGTTTTCTTGGGTACAATTGTATATTCCAGATTTAAAAAAAAAAAAAGAAAGCAAAAAAGCAAAAAGATACCAGAAATGAAAAGGAAAAAAGAAAAAAACCAGCAGAATTAATAGAACAGATTGAAATTTTTTAAGGGAAAGCAAAATCAAACATGCCTCATATGCCTCAGAGATCTCCTTGAATTTGGCTTCAGCTTCTTTCTTGTTAGTAGGGTTCTTATCAGGATGCCATTTCATAGCCAATCTTCTATACGACTTCTTTAGATCACCATCTGTTGCATTCCTGTTCACCTTCAATATGTTATAGTAATCAACCCCCATCTTCTTATTTTAATAACCCACCAATCTTTTCTCAAAAGAATCCAAGAATCTACCTATATCTCCTATTAGATCTAATTACCAATCTTTTTGCTCCAAGCCCAGATCATCAAAACCTTTCCTTTTAATCAACTATATATCCATCTAAGTTTCATTAAAAAAAAATAAGAAATCTTTCGTCTTTGAGCTATATTAACAACAACATTGGCAAAAGAACCCTGAAATTATTTGCTTGTGAAAAATTGTGTAGCATGATTTTAGATTTGTGACTTTGTGGATACGAAGAAGAAGGAGCTGAATCTGTTTGAGAATGGTCTCAAAACCATGTCGTGTCTGATGGTTATCGACGATTTTAATACCGAAAGTAACGGAAATATGTGTAATAAAAGACGGTTGTGTTTGGTCTTAGAATTTTCTCCTTTCCTTTTTTTTTGTTTTTTTCTTTCCTTTGGTAGACTATATATTCCAATCCTTGTTATTCCATAATATTCCATTCCTCTTCTTTTAGTTTGGATTTTCTAGTATCAATTTTTATTTTTAA
>Ga0325402_1000775_pt1 | contig 24106 bp, 14 predicted proteins | sample PopdelMetagenome_22_FD_207212 | JGI IMG/M metagenome (GOLD analysis project Ga0325402, IMG submission 207212) | Populus deltoides microbial communities from Bellville, Georgia, United States - Xylem-PdKOR-R3 | ecosystem: Host-associated > Plants > Phyllosphere > Stem > Wood/Secondary xylem...
TTTCATTCCTTTCATTTTTATCCTTCACCTATGTTGTTAGTATCGTATTTTTCTTGGTTTTGTGATAGTTCTTGCTTTTCAAAATATTTTTTATTTAAAAATTATTAAACTAATATTTTTTAAATATTTTTTTGATAATTTTGATATACTAATATAAAAAATTAAAAAATTATTTTAATATATTTTTAATTAAAAGATCACTTTTAAAATAAATTCTGCTATAACTCTGTAGCAAATACATTTTTAAGCACGGAAAGCATCTCTATGCCACCATTCTTCTTCCCCATTCGACTTTATAGTTGCTGTTGGTGCAACTATTTTCGTATAAATTATAATGACTAGCCTTGAAAGTCGAAACCCCTTTTCTCCTTAACCTTTTTAATGTCACTCTGCATCTCATTTTTCTACTCTCAAGTCTCAAGAGCATGCTTTTGGATGCTGGGGGATTATTAGATGCCGGGGTGGAATTATCAATTGATGTCATCATGAAAACTACAAGAACACCTTGAAAATAAGTAAAAAGAAAAGAAAAAAAAAATTAAATTAGAAGATTTTACAACTTGAGATGTTATCCACCTAGCACACTATAGTTTTACACAAAGAGAAACAAGTTTACACGTTAAAGGACATGAAACCGAAATAACTTAGAAATAAAAAAAAATCTAATTTAATTGGGATTAAAATACTAAAACTCACAACTCTAATCATGATACTAAGATATCCCCATAAAAAACAAATCAAAACAGATTATGAAACTCAATTCTGAACCGACCTAATATTAAATGATAAAATCAAAAAATATTTCAATTAAAAAAACATAAAAAACTGCCCGAGTTAACTCAGGTTAATCCGTTAAGTACTATTTCTAGGTCATGAGACCTGATTAACCTAATAGAAAGCGAGTAAAACAAATTATGAAGTTTAATTTTTAATTAATTCAATATTAAAAGATAAAATTTTAAAAAATTAAATAATTAAAAAAATTTAACTAACCGAGTTAATCCGTTAAACCTATAATTAAGATAGCTTCTGAGGAAAGTACATTAATTGATAAAAAAAACAAAGAGAAAAATAAAAGGCAAATGTTAGTTTAGATGACATCAAAACACGTGGGGAGAATCCTATTTATTGTTATAGTAATTAATTGAAAAAAAACAAATAAAAACAAGAAAAGGCAGATGTTTTTTTAGGGCATATCAAATCATGTTTGGTGGGGAAATTACTATTCATTGCTATAGTAATTTCTCCCACATGTTTTATTTTAAGTGTATTGTTAATGATTTTATATTATCTTTTCTATGAAAAAAACATTTACATTAATGATGGGACTGGGCATTGAAGCAAGGTGTTGGGACCATCCATGTCCACTGAGTGCTAGTGATTAGCTATCACTGACATGAGACATCCTTACCTTTCTCTTATTTTAAGGTTTTCTCAATTTTGTATTCTTTTCCCTTTACATGAGCGGTCCATATTCTTTTTCGGTTTCCCCCCAGCATTTCATCAGAATTGTCTAAGCATGTAGAAATAGTTAATACTAGATTATTTAACATTTCTATATTATAGTCTAGCCAAAATTTTCTTGAGCATAGAATAAATATTTAGATATTATTAATATTTTAATTTAGCAAAATAAATTTAAATAGTACAAAGGTTAATTTTATATAACCTGGTTAAATATACAGATCCGAAAACAATTAATACAACTTGCAAAAACATAGTTTGACTAAGAAAATTCAAGATAACATCTTTTTTAATACTAAAATAACAATATATTAAATTAACTTGAATCTACCCAGGTTAACATGTCAAATTCATGACTCGGGTTATGAGACTATGATAATCCCATTGAAAGCAAATAAAAATAATAAAGTATAAAGTCTAATTCTTAATCAAACTAATATTGGATAATAAAATTGAAAAACAAATCAATTAAAAAGCTTAAAAAAGCAACTCAAGTTAACCAGTCAAACCCGCAACTCGGGTCATCAGACTCGCAACTCGGGTCATCAAACCAAGATAATCTCATAGAAAGAAAATTGATTTAAAAATAAATCAATTAAAAAACATAAAAAATGACCCGAGTCAATCTACAAAACCCATGACTCGGGTTATCAGACCAAGATAACATCATAGAAAAAAAATTAAAAAATGACTTGATTTAACCTGGGTTAACCTATAAAATTCGTAACTTTGATCATAAGACTAACATAACCCTATAGAGAGCAAACCAAAATAAATAATGAAGCTCAATTTCTAATCGCTTATGTCGGATCTAATGTTGAATGATAATTTTTTTAAAAATATTAATTAAAAAAATAAACAAAAAATGAGACAAATGAACCCGGGTTAACCCGTTAAGCACTATTTCTATGTCATGAGATCGATATAACCTCATAATAAAAAAAACCAAAACAAATCATCAAACCTAATTCTCAATCAAACACAATATTAACTCATGAAATTAGGAAAAAACGAAGTCAATTGTGTTAATCAGCCGTAACTCGAGTTATGAGACCGGGACAACCCAATAAAAATAAAATCTAATGTTAAAGGACCCATGACTCGGGTCATGAGATTGAGATAACCTCTTAGGAAAAAAAAAAAACCCAATTTAATCATGGTTAAAATGCTAAAACCGACAATATTGATAATGAGACTAAGATATTCCTATATAAAACAAATTATGAAACTCAATTTCCAACTGATCCAGTGTTCAATAATAAAATTAAAAAAAATTCAATTAAAAATAAGACACAAAAACAATTTGAATCTACTCGGGTTAACTCTTTAAGTATCATTTCCGAGTCATGATACCAAAATAACATAATAGAATGTAAAAAAATCAAATTATGAAGTCTAATTCTCAATCAACTTAATATTAAAGGATAAAATTGAAAAAAAATTAATTAAGAAAAAAAACCTAAATCAACCAGGTTAACTCGTCAAACTAGGTTAACCTGCTAAACCCGCGATCTTTGTTATGAGAGTGTTATAACTCAATAAAAAATAAATCTAATAGTAAAAAATAAAATTAAAAAAAAACATTGATTTGAAAAAAAGAAGAAGCAAAGCACTATTCTAATGAATAATGCTTTGTAAGAAAGGGTATAATAAAACCCCTTTCTGTTTTAGCTTATAGTTAACTATTTTAGTTACATGGTTATACTTCTTTGTGGGTCAGAATAATTTTTCATTGTTCATTAGAATTAATATCAACAAAGTGTTTCACACCATAAAAAAATTATGAATTAATATATTTTATTTTAATAAAAAATATTACTTTTTAGTAAATTTTTTTTCCTAATCTTATAAAAAATGTAAGCAATTATAATTAAAAAAACTAAAAGTAAGAGAAAGATTAAAAAAGGTTTATTTTTAGTTAAAAATTTTGTTACTTAATTAATCAACTTTTTTTTTTTCACATCTTACTTAAAGAGAATACTTATTTTTTAAACAATTTACTAGAACCATAAATTAAAATTCTAATAAAAATATAGGAAAAAATATATATCCTAATATCCTTCATGTCAAGAGCAAGCTTGAGGTCGAATCAATATTTTTAACAAAACAAATTACAGCCATTGCCAATGTATTTTGCAACAACAACAAATTTTTTTATTGCAGGTTAAAAATTTTACATGTCCATCTAACAAACACAGATAGATGATTAAAGACATTAGTAAATGTTAAAAATATTCATTAACGAGAACTAAAAATCAAGTCGAGAAGTTGAGACCTTTTGACCCGAGCCCTTATATGGCTTAGGTTTTGAATTGAATTGGGTCAGATCTAACCTGATATAACGTAGAAAAGTTTTTTCTAGTTCCATTTTAACCTTTATTTTTTATATATTGATTTAATGATATTTTTTTATTGACATGAGTTAATTCGGGTTTACCCATCAAGCACGTGAACTAGACAATGAACCCATATGGATTCAATAACCTATTTTTTGGAAACAAAAGTTTCACCGAAGAGAGGAAGGAAAAGATGAAAAAACTAATAATGAGGAAAATAAAAAAAAATAAGGAGAAAAACTCTCTAAAATGTCCCTAATTGAATATAAACTGTCAAATGACAAAACATGAAAAAACTTGAAGAATTAAGGATGTAGTGAGATCAATTGCTAAAATGTCAAAATCAAGACGGCAAATCTAAATGATCTCTACATGAAATAGGTGATCTTATTGTTTTACTCCCTTAAACATCATTTGAACCTTATGCATACATTGTTTCTTAACAATTATGAACAATAACTCGTGTTACATGTTTTTAAAAGCCTTTTTATGATAAAAAAAAACAATTTGTTTATATTGATAACTTTTAACCTCTAAAAGGAGAAGAAAATTCATTTTAATAAAAGACTCATTTATGTGCTTGATATTGTTCTTTATGACATTAAATCATCGACATGGTATAAAGCAAGATTGCTCTTTTTGAAAGCCAAATTTTTAATTGAAATCCAACCTTTTCTTTCCAAAAGAATCCTTCATTGTTGGAAAATCCATTCATTCTTTCTAAAATTAAAGAGCCAAGATCATGAGATGATTATTCGTTGTTGAAATCCCAACACACTTATACCTAGTCATTTATCAATAAAATACCCAAAAATTTCATCCTGGCATTGAATGATATATTTTGGGCTCTCAACCAAAGGAGTCTAATTTTCATGAAATAGTCTTAAAATTACATCTCAGTTATTTCATTTTAATTATTGGACTTGAATAAATACAATCATTAAAATTTATGGCATGATCCCAAAACAAGAAGAATTATTTTCAAATAAAACAGTAATTAATTGAATTTGCAAAATTCTTAGTAAGAATGATGATGACACGTTTGAGCCTTATGATGCTAATAGAAAGATAAACAATCAAACTAGTTAGAACAACTCTATTTGAAAGAATCTATGATGAAGATGATGTACTTGATTTTTATACCAATTTTACCTACACTTTTAATTTTATGCTACTTTATCTTAAATATTTCTATTTTATATAGTTTTTATTTATATGTAGGAAGAAATAAATTTATGGAAGCCCATTTATAAGCCAATTAAATGAGGAAATTTACCTTGAAAAGGTTGTTTATATATCTTGGGAAAGAAGAGAAGGAAAATAATTTCCTATCGTAAGAATAAGAAATTTTTATACTAGAAATTTTAGGAACACATAAATGTAAATTAGAAACATTGTTATTTAGAGATATCCAAATTATATGGTCTTAGTGTTAAACGAAAACTAATAGGAAGCTCTATAACTTTTATGTTATGATTTTTTAAAAATAATTCATTATGATAGTTCAAATAGGACTTGATGTCAGAGATTAAAATATACCAGTTTTGGAAGGAAAATAATTCATTATATGAGTTCGACACTCTTTCCTTCACAAAAACTTTACTAGTTGTTGTGATTCTGTTCACTTACAAATATTATAAAATCAAGTTTTTAGTGTCATTATCGAGAATTAATTATTTGTTATTGATATTGATATTAGCTCAATTGTTATTAATTTTGATTTATTTAATTATCATCATTATTATTATTATAAATTGCTTTTCTTCTCTCTTTTTTCCAAGATTTAGAAGTGTATGCCCTGTTCTAAATCATCAGAGCCTATACTTTTTGATCCCGAGATTGAGATAACTTTATAAGAAACCAATAAAAAAAGAGAGTAAGAATCACAACGTTTACCATTACTATAATGAATAGTGGAATAAAAAAGCAAATATAGCTTTCAAAGACTATTATATGCCTTTGGTTAATGGAAAATAGGCAAACAGATCTGTTCAGACTTACCTAATGCTTTCTGGAAAAGAAAACAACACATTGTTGATCTTCCATATGAAGATACTTTTTCAGAAAAAAATTATACCTACAAAAGCAAGACCTATACAAATGAATCCTTCTTCCGTAGTTAAAATATTTTGGAAAGTAATTTTAAAAATATATTTGGATTTGGTTTTTGGAAAACTAGTTTGTTGTAAAGAAATGAGGGGTTTTGAAGCAGAAATGCCTCCTTGGGGTTTTGAAAGAGATTTGGAAACACTACCTGTTTGAGATACGGAGTTACTAGAGGCCTGTTGGGACACTTTTTGTAATGCCAGGAGTAATTCTGGCGATTTGGATATAGTGTCAACCCAATGTTGAACTGTGTCTGTTTGTACCTGGTGGTTTTGTAGTTTCTTCTTCTTCAATAATTGTCTCATACCAGGATTTGATAGGTTTGGCAGCTAAGATGGCTGAAGACATGAGTTTTGCAGAAGGCTTGAGCTCTCTAGTTTTGTAGGCTGGGTTTGAGGGGCTTTCCCCTTGTCTTTGGCTTTTGCTTTAAGAGGCATCAGGACTTGTTTTGAAGGAATTCTCGGTTTGGAAATCAGGGATGAAATTTGAATCTCCTTTAATATAGACAACATCGAAATAAAAAATGCTTAAAATAGCTTGCTATCGGGCAAAAATCTGTTTTGAAGTAAAATTTTGGATATCTTTTTGTGGAACTTCTTTTGCAGATTTGCAGTCAACACGTAAAAGAAATTTTTGATTTAATAAATCGCTTTGAAATTTTGTAATACAAAGAACAATTGAAAGGATCTCCCTTTTTATAGTAGAGTAATTTTTCTGACAATCATTCCAGTGGGCGGATGTGTACTGGAGTATTTGTTATTTGTTATCTTGTACTTGTTTAAGAATCCCACTATATCCTAGGTCAGAGGCATTGGTCTTGACTATCTTAGGAGCTAACTAGTTAGCTAAATGGAGGAGAGGAATGGTTTGGACCTATTTCTTAATCTGTTTGACTAGGTCAGTATGTAGGTCAGACCAAGGAATAAGGTTGGTTTTTAACCTGTCATGTAAGGGTTTGGCTAGACGACTAATATTGGGATAGTAGTCTAGAACATAATTAAGACTGCTTAAAAACCTTTGCAATTGGGTTTTATTGGTGATTTTATCAGGAAATTTTTGTAAAGGTTAAAGATCTCTCTATTAGTGTTACAGTGCCTTGGCAGATATAATGGCCTAGAAAACAGACACGAGTTTGGAAGAGAGAAATTTTTGTTTTAGAAACAACTAAACTATTTTGTTTTGCAGTATGAAAGAATTTATGTAGATGTTTGAAATGTTGATCTATGGAATGTGAAAAAATAAGCACATCGTCAATGTAAACAGTGCAGAATTTTGAATGTGCATTGAAGATGTCATTCATGATGCGTTGAAATTCAGATAGTGCATTTTTTAAGCCAAAGGACATGACATTCCATTTGTATTGGCCAAAAAGAACTGTAAAAGTAGTTTTGTATCTATCTTTGAGATCAATTTGGATTTGCCAAAATTCGGATTTCATATCAAACTTAGAAAATATAAATGCAAAGTGCAATTTTTGCAACAAATTATATATATATATATATATATATATATATATATATATATATATATATATATATATATATATATTCTTTTTTAGTCCATAAAGGCTCCATCAAATCTAACTTCAACAAAACTCTAACAAATTTGAACCCAACAAGGTTCGTTTTGTTTTAAGCTCACCAAAGCTCCAAAGAATTAGATCTCACAAGACTTTGATATTTGAGCCTAGCGAAGCTTTAGTAAAATTAAAAAGTGCATCCTTCCATCAAAATTCAACCATGTACCAGAGAATCAACCTTGTCATAAAAATTCATCCTTGTGCTAGGATTCAGCCTTATTATAGGAATTCAACTATGTACCAATAAGTTTGACCCTACGTCACATGAATTCATCACTATACTAGGAATTTTAGGCTCGTGTCAGGATTCAAACTTGCACCAAGAATATAACACTACTTTAGGAATTCAATCATATGTTTGAAACTCATCTTTGCGCTAAGAATGCAAACCTGTATCATGATTTCATCCCTACACTAGTAATTTAATCGTGCACTAGTAATTCAACCTTGTGTTAAAAATTCAACTCTATTCAAAAGATTTCAATCTAACAATTATGGTGTCTTTAGCACAATTATAGAGGCTAGATAAGTCATAATTGAACTTTGAGTTTGTCACTTTATTAAAAAAAAAACTATTTTAAAAAGCACTTCAAGCGAGTGGCTCCGTTCATATTTTAAATTTCACGAGGTTGATCGTCTTTCAATTAAAGTTTCATGAGGTTGGTCACCTCTGATTTGACTTGATGTTATGTTGAGGTTGATCGACTCTATTTTAACCCATTTAATTTTTATTCTTAAGACCAATCACTTATTGACTTGGCACTTTTCAAAGATATTCAGAAACACCATCTTTTCTTTACATGCTTACTAAACAAAGCCTATGAAAAAGCATTATTCATAGACTTTGTACCGTAAGTATAGTAAAGAGGGGAACAACTGTTATAACCCAATTTTAAATAGTATTTCCAAAATATTATTCAAAACTCCAAGAAAAGCTAAAACATTAAGAAAAATCTGTTTTTGATGTATTTTAGTCATTCTAACACCCATTTTGTGATTTTCAACTATTGTTTCTCTTATTGACATCTTTTTGAAAAAAGTCAAAATATTAAAAATGACTAAATGAAAAATTAAATTTAAAAAGATGATCAATGATTGAAATGTAAAACAAGATAACGAGGGATTAAAGTGAAATTTGCTAACTTGCTCTCTAAGTAATTGGGGGAAAATGACGACATTTTGACTATAAATAGAGGAGTAGTTTTGAGAAAAGATAGGAGTGCAAAAACCACTAGCCATCATTGAATGGGAGGGGGGAGGGGTAAGAAATTTTTAAGAGAAAAAATTGTAAAGATAAAAGTGTGCAAAGAAAAAGTGAGAGCAAAAAATTAAGAAGAAAAATTGAATGAAAAAATATTTTTTTTATATGTAAGAAAGAGAGAAGGAGAGAAAGATAAAAAAAAAAATTCTTCATCTTTTTCCCCTTTATAAATAATAATAAAAACCTAGCCTCCCTCTTATACTTGTTGCTGAAAACACAACACCACTAGCTCAACCAAATCATCGACTAGCCAGTACGATAACATAATCATTCACCTCCTTTAATGACTTAAACAAATTGATCCATCATTTTCTCCTCTATAAAAACTGACCCGATTGTCATTTCTCCTTTGTTTTTCATCATTGCTAATAAGCCACAACCATTGCTCGCCAACCTCTACGACATCGCCGGTCTAAAGCAAAGAGGAAGAAGAGGCACACCAGGCAAGTTGACCCATATGCTTTCTAACTTTACTAGTGCATGTAACGATGCGCAACAGCCAAATAGTGGTGGCAACGTATAAGCTACACGCGCCTACACTGTCCCCCTTGGTTCCAACAACACCGTGACCACTTTTATGACTATTGAAGGTCAATTTGAACCCTAAATAAAAATTGAACAATTAAAACATGTTGTAATGTTTTTTGGATGATTTTGGTATTGATTTTGTGTGAATGTGCATCGTTAATTTTGTTCACGAATGTGATCTGTGTGTGGACGTTTGATTTTTTGTATGTTTAATTTTTTCGCATGATGTGTTTTGTGAATGAATTTTATCATGAATGTGTTCAATGCAATTTGAAAAAAATAAGGTTGGGGCAATTTCATTTAAAATAAAAAAATACGTGCTATTTTGATAAATTTTTGTTTTGTTTCCAAAATAAATTATTTTGTTAAATGTGAACATGAATCGGTGAGTTAAAGGGTGTGTTTAGAAATACCTTTCAATTCACTTTGTCATTGTATAATAAATTATTATCCTATTGGCAGGGTCACTCTCGAAGTGACAACATATGATTTTTTTTTAAAAAAAACTATCATGTTCTTTTTGTTGTCTTTATTTGTAAATATTTTTTTGGCAATTTTTATTTGTTATGTAATATTATCTCTATTATTACAAGTGGACCCGAACTGGGTCATCATAACCTCATATAAGCCCAATAAGTATAAGTGGTGCCTTTCAGGCCAACTGTGGATATGTTCAAAAGTTCAAAGGAGTGGGAACAAATTCTAATTTTTAACATCCATACAACTCCAACACATGTTTTATAAATGACAAAATTGACGAGTTTTCTATTCTTAGGGATGAATATTGATTTTATTTTTTGCAAATGGCTTAATCAATGAGTCTTTTATTTTTTTAGGGATGGACGTCAATTTTTTCGAATGGACTAATCAACGAGTCTCCTATATTTTTAGGATGGACGTTGAATTTTTTCAAGAATGGTCTAATCGATGAGTCTCTTATTTTAGTGATGGACGTTAATTTGTTTTTTATGGATGGTTTAATTGACGAGTCTTCTATTTTTAAGGATGGATGCAATATTTTTTTTAACAACTTAATCAACAAGTCTCTTGTTTTAAGGATAAACATCAACTTTATTTCATATAAATTGATCGAAGAGTCTTTTATTTTTAGAGACCGACATGAAATATGATACGAACCAAGTATGTCTAATTTAAGCCTTAAAATGTCTTTTGACTAGTTTTGCGAAATCAGACATATCTCTCAAACTGCACATCGAATCAAGTTGTAGTGAGATACTAGATAGATGGAAATATATTGTGGTAATGGTTTAGATGAAATGGAGTTCATGAACATATTATTTTAAAGGGTCGAAGTTACTAAACGAATCATGTCAAATATGCTAAACTAGACTTTCGTCTACTGTTTGAGACATATTTAGAGCTACAAATATTATTTTTCTACAATTCAAGTTGGGCTAGATACCACACATCTCAAGCTTTCCAACCATATATGGCAGGACCATTAATTCTACTAGACGAGAGAGAACGACATGTTTGAAGTCAAAACTGAAATTTGCCAAGAATTTATGGAAATTGAAGATTCAGGCTATATGAAGGAATTTTAGCATAAAGACTTTGTTTTTATTATCATATTTTATTTATTTATTTATTTTTGAATAATTATTTTTAATTTAGCTTTTTTTTTGCCTCATTAGACATTGTTTAGGTGTTTATTTCATTATTGGACTTACGTTAATTGATTACTACTTTATGCCAAATGGGTAATTATAGATACTGAGACCATAATGCTGAGTTTGGTGGAAATTTAGGTACATTTAAGAATTATCCAAAAGTTTATTTAGAATGGAAGAAGAAGGTAAGGTTGATTTTTTAGTGTCACAATTATCTAGAGCCCAAGAAAGTCAAGCTTGTTATGATTGCTTTTACTGACTATACCATTGTGTAGTGGGATTAATTAGTGACAAATTGTAGGTGAAATTATGAGAGGCAAGTTGGTACTTGAGATGAGATGAAATCTCTTATGAGGAGGAGATTTGTTCATAGCCACTATTATAGAGTGTATCAAAGGTTGCAGAGTTTAAGTTAAGGTACAAAGAGTGTTGTTGAACATTTTAATGAGATGGAACTTGCTATGAATCGAGCTAATATTGAGGAGGATATAAGGCTAATATGGTTAGATTCATGAATGGCCTTAATCATGATATAACTTATATTATAAAGTTGCATCATTATGTGGAGTTGGAGGAGACGATACATATGGTCGTGAAGGTGGAGAAACAACTTAAATGGAAGGGTAACATTCAAAATAGCCAAACATAAAGCCTTTAGACACCTTAGAAACCCAGTTGGAAGGATAAAACCAGGGGTGGTCTATCACAACCAAATGAGAAGGGTAAGGTAAATACCCTAAAGAGAAGAAATATATCTTGGCCATTGTTAAAAGTAACAATGTTACTCATACTTCTCGTAACTGTAACATTAAATGCTTTCATTGTTTAGGTTTTGGTCATATTGCTTTACAATGTCCAAACAAAAGATTCGTTTTTATGAAAGCTAATAATGAGGTTAAGACCAACGAGGAGGATAAAAAGGAGAAGATGCCATTATTAGAGGATGCTGATGGTGTTTGTGTTGAGTATCCAGTTGAGGAAGAGGAATTTGTGGTGAGGAGAGCGCTGAATATGCAAGGCAAGGTAGATGATTTGGAAGGGTAGAAGAAAACATATTCCACATGAGATGACATGTTCAAAATAAAGTATGTAGCTTAATTATAGATGATGGTAGTTTTACTAATGTAGCTAGTATTGAATTGGTGGAAAAATTAAACTTGCACACTACCAAACATTCCATACCTTATAAATTATTGTGGTTGAATGATAATGGTGAATTGAAAGTGAATAAGCAGGTTTTTGTTGCCTTTTCTATTGGTAAATATTGTGATAATGTGTTATGTGATGTTGTGTCAATGCAAGTTAGTCACTTGTTGCTTGGTAGACCATGATAGTATGATAAAAGAGTTATGCATGATGAAGTGATAAATAGGTATTCTTTTGAGATGAATGGAAGACTTTGTAACTTTTGTATCTTTGACACCTAAAAAAATGTATGAGGAACAACTGAAATTGAAGAAGGGGAAGATGAGTGAAAAAGAGAGGTTGCATATCAAGAGGGCTTTCTTTCCTAACAAGGTTCTTTTTGGTTTTGATGATGATGTTATTCTTCAGCTTGGTGATGATATTTTAACCATCAAAGATGTTTTCCATGATATAGATTCAAGGTTGAATCTTTTTTAAAAAAGAGGGATGATACAAACCAACTCATGTCTGAATTTGGCCTTAAAATATGTGCTTATCAATTTTGCGAGATTAAACATATCTCTCAAACTGAATATCAGATCAAGTTAACGGTTTACAAGGAGATATGAGACATATGAAAATATATTTTGGTAATTTGTTTTATGTCAAATGAAGCTTGGTAACATAATATTTCAGAGCGTCAAAGTTACTAGATGAATCTTGTCAAATATGTCAGACTCGACCTTTGTGTACTATTTAGGACATATCTGGAGCTGCAAGTGGAATTTTGCTGAAATTCAAGTTGTTCTAGAAACTTCACATATCAAGCTTTCCACTCATATATGATATGACCATTGATTCATCAAAATAAGAGAGAACACTGTATTTGAAGTCAGGACTGAAATCTACCAAGAATGTGAAAAATTGAAGATTCAAACTACATAGAGGAATTGAATTTTATTATGGAGAATTTTTATTATTATCCTATTTTTATTTAATTTTTAATAATTATTTTTAATTTGGATTTTTTCTAGTTCATTAGAAAGTTTTAGGGGTTTATTTCATTATCGGACTTATGTTAGTTGATTACTAGTTTAGGCTCATTAGTTTGCCTCCCAAAAAAGGTCCATTAATGTTAATTACAGAACACTATATTATTTTTTTTTACTTTTTCTAAATTATCAAAGGTTACCTTCCTACAAAGAAATACAAATCCTCCTATGCCTCAAGGATTTGCAAATTTTGGCAGCAAGTTAAAAAATAAATGTGAGTTTTTCTCATGTTTGTTTATGGCAAAACAACCTTTCATTGCAAGGATAAAGATCATCCACTAACTTTTTTAAGATTAACTGGCTTCGTGGGGTCATCTGCATACTTAAGGTTCTTAGATACAAGGTTATCTTTAGGTTTAAGTCTTTTTCCAATGCCTTTAGTTCTTAGGTACATGGTTACCTTTGGGTTAGAGTTCTATCAAACCTATTTGTTAGCTTTCCAAGTTGTTAGCTATTTCGTTGAGAGTTGCTTAACCACATGATCAATAGATCTGCATTGGAATATTTTAAATTAAAATAAATCATGAATAAATTCATAAAATAATTTAGATAATTAGTGTCATGTTAATGAATTTATGAGAAAAAATATAGCAAAGGTAAACTTTCACTCTAAAATATATGGTTAGGGTGATGTCTATCTTCCCTTAAGTGTAACCAACTCTTTATTTGAATTTCTGAAACCATTGCTTATTTTAGAATTTCTTATTTTCTTTAATTACTAAGTCATGACTACATTTCCCCCCTCTAATTTTCCCTTTATTTTTTAAAGGTACTAAGTGTTGTGTTAGTGCGATATTATGAAAAACAAACTAATTCAAAATAATACATGATATTTGATACTAAATGAAGAACAATTTGAGTTGTTCTTTTATTTTTTTGAATAAACTTGTTCTTTATGCTTTGATTGCGCTTAACTAATTAATTTAAAATCTTATTTGTAAAGGAGAAATACGAACTTAAGATAACATATAAAACAAAATCTAAACACAAGGTCTAATGTATGATTAACATACTCCCGAAGTGATTTATACGTGTGATCTTTAGATTGATCCTTTGACATTTTTTGGAGGTATAATGTATGATTAACATACTCCCGAAGTGCTTTATACATGTGATCTTTAGATTGATCATTTGACATTTTTTGGAGTACCATATTTCAATATTGTCTTTATATAATTATAATACTTCTTTAACTATCAACCATTGATGTATCGATAATACATTTCTCCATCTTATTTTATTAGATGATAAATATCTCATTTCAAAACTTTGACAACAATATATAGACTAACCCAATTAAGAGATTATTTGCTATATTTTAGGTTTTCGTGGCTAATTGGAAGTATCCAAAATACACCAACAATGAATCAGCATACCCATCACAATTCAATTTATAAACATTCACATAATTTATGAAACACATGGTGTGTAATTAATTCAATCCATCACTTACCTAAGGAATATACAAACTCAATATTAAATTAATTTTAAATTCAAATAAAATTAATTAAATATTAATAATCCACCACCCATAAATCTAAATTTCTTACTGGAAAACATCTTAAAAACTATCTTTTCAACCATAAATCAAATTACAATTTTCCTAAAATTTAGGGTCAAATCAATTTTTTTAACAAAATTAAAGGACTAAATTGCATATATTATAAATCAACGACTAAATTGAATTTATCATATTTAATCCCATAATCATTTTCTGGCCTGAATTCCAAAATAAGTTCCTGGGGTCAAATTATAATTTTTCAAAGTTTTAGGGACTAAAATATATTTTTCAAAAATGAAGGACAATATATATATATATATATAATCTTCAACCTCACATCTAGTTTTTGCCTAGAATTTTCCAGCAAAGATTTCTTCACAAATCATAAGATTGCTTACTAATAATACACATTAATTAATCAAACTCAATTTCAAATCATTATTCTTAACAATCCACCAAAATCAATCAATCTAATAATTACTCATAACAATCATCAATTAATTTTAACAATAAGAACTTCAAATATTTAGAAATTCATTTTTACCTTAACACTTAATTCCTTCATCATCCATCTCTCAACTTTTTCTTCATTTCTTCCTTCATCTTTTTCTCTTCTTCACATTCTCTCTCTTTCACATTCACTTATGGTTTTCTCTCCAAAATCTGATCTCTTCTTCTTCTTTTTTTATTGAGAGTGTGTGTGTGTATAAATATATCACAATATATGAAAAAAATGCTATAATACCCCTTAATCATTAATACCCATAATAATGCACACAAGGACACTATCATCTTTTCAAATTATTTTTATTTTTTATTTTTTTACATCATATATATTTTTCATAATAAATGAAAAGACAACAATGCCCCTCATAAATATCTATAAGTTCCTTTCTATAAAATCTGGGTCTTTTGGTATTTTTGTAAGGCCTTTCTAGACTCGTATTGACTTGAAACTTTAACTCAAGGTAGAATAATATGTCAAAAGATTACTTGTAAAACTTTAGCCCGATTCAACGGTTAGATTGAAAGATATGATTAATACTGTAAAATTACATTGGATAATTCTACAACAAAATTCTGAATTTTGCGTACCATTTTATTTACTTACATCGTCTTTATTTTTAATCTAATTCATTGATGACTCCCATAAAATACCATCATAAAAACTTGCTCAAGGTTTTCACCAGTTTCGATCAAAACAATACGACTGTATGTGGGGCTAATACCGGAAATCAACGTTTTTGCGCGTAAAATCATACATTATTTTTTTCTTAGAATCCCAATCTATTATTATTATTATTATTATTATTATTATTATTATTATTATTATCATCGCATCATTGTTTTTCTTCTCAATGTATAAAATTTTCCCCTTAGATAATTATTTCACCCAATTGGGGAATTTACAAGATTCGTCATTGAGTTGATATCCGTGCATTGTTTTAATACTTTATTCAGTCTAAAATTTAAGTTAAATTTATAAAACTTTATTATCTCCATATATAACAATTTTCCTTCTTAATTATTATTTCTCAATAACAAAATTTACCATTTCTAACATTGATTTACCAATTTTAGGTTAGGAGCTTACACTTCTTAACGACAAAAAGCTACACAAGGATAAAGTTATAGTTCTCCCATGCAGTCTAAAACCGTGCCATCATTCTTAATATCATTGTCTTTGTCATCTTATAAAGGATACAATGACATTCCTACACCTTTAGCACAATATCATGCATATCCTTTTTAGGGATCAATGGTGTAGTCAGGTGGTCACAACAAGTATGACCAAATTCCATCAGCCACTGATGACTCCTTTTGAATGGTCATCTTTTTTATCAATATATAAACTTATCTAATATTTATTTAAGGTCCATCTTGTTAGAGATGAAGAACATTGAAAATACAACTTACCATAATAACATTGTGGTAGTCAATAAAACTATATAGATCATAATTGATCAACTCAATCAAATTTAAAATGAACTAAGGTAGAATTGATTTTCTATGCCTTTTGTCTAGATATTTAGGACTAAATACTAGGGTATCTTCCAACAATAAACAATAAAATAATAATGTATGCAAGTTCTTAATTACATATTGGGTATCACATGCCTATGCAACAAACAAAACTAGTAACCTCAATAATAGATAAGCACGATCACACATATAGTGCCACTTACTTTGTAGGTGTATAGGCAGCCTTATACAAATTACATGGCTCAGTAGCCTTACATGAAGACATCTTAACTTGTAATTAGGAAATATAATACCCTAAAGGTTACTTTCCTGTAAAGAAATACAAATCCTCCTATATCTTAAAGATATTTTGTTGACCAATAACACATCATGGAACTAGCCTCACACATATGATAGATATGACTAGATGTTGGATATACAACAAGGCCTGCATACCTTTATCTATACCCTAAATGGGTAGATCGACTCCATCCAATCCCTAAAGGAATAAATATGAGTGATTTTAACTAGTTATCTAGTGAGGTAATGAATCAATAAGGGAATATATCATAAAATTCACTAGTCAATATGGTGAAAATGTTGTCAATCCCTTTATAAAGCTAAAGGTTGTTTATTTTTACATCAACCAAAAGTCTTTTCCATTGATTTTCTACACAACCACCCAACTTTATCAATAATTGGAGTAAATAAAGGCTTGTTTTTATGAGCACCTTTGCAGAACAAAACTATAATTAACGTTGACTCTCTTGGATGGAACTGTTTAGGACCTAGGACAATATGTAAAAAGCTATGCACTTTGTTTCAGGAGTCTCAAAACTAAATGAACTAAGCTATAAAAGAGTATACATCGAGTTAATTTTGAATAGAATTAAATAAAATATCAGAAAAAGGTTAATAGAAATCAAATGCAATGATATTTATACCATTACACCCAATATTGCTCAATAAGAAAAGATGTTAGGCAAATAAGCAAAAAAGAATTCATTTAAAGGGACTTACCTAGTTGGCTGCTTAAATGAGGTTATAATGGTCCATTCAATGATATAACCAAAATTTGATGAGATATTTTAAGAAGATAAACAATAGTTGATATTAGTCATATAACTTTAATAAGGTAAACCATTTGAGTTTTTTTTTTTTCTAAGAAAGCCTAAAAAGACTAGTAATCCTAATAGTAAAGAAACAAAGAACCAAAGTGGTCAATAAAGGAGAGTTAAAGAAATTTTTGAGAAGTTGATGTGTGAAGGGAAAATCAAACCATATGATAGTCATATAATTTCAATTGCTAAATATATCAAGGGTGTGACATCATGATCACAACAAGACTATTTCAAAATTAAAAGGGAATACAAAAATAATGAAGTCACATCTAGTAATTAAAGGAAACTAGAAATCCTAAAATTGGCATTAATCTTAGAGATTCGGTACTGGGTTAGTTATGCCTTAGCGAAGATCGATGTCATCCTTATTGTATCCTTTTAAACAAAAGTTATATTTTCTGTGTGTTTTCCTAAATTTATTCTATGCATGCTACTAATTATCTAAATTTGTTTCTAAGCTTATTTCCATTTATTTTAATTGAAAAATATAATGCTTGTCCCTAAGAATAAGAGACTCATCAATAAAAGAAATTTTTTATGTTAATCCCTAAAAGTAGAAGAATTCATTGATTTTAAAATTTTTGATGTTGATCCCTAAAAATAGGTGATTTTGTTGATTTAGAAAAATTTGTACATTAATCTTTAAAAATAAGAGATTTTATCGATTTGGAAAAAAATAAACATTAAAAATAGGTGATTTTGTTGATTTAGAATAATTTTTTATGTTAATCCCTAAAAATAGGTGATTTTGTCGATATAGAAATTTTCTTTATAATCCCTAAAAATAAAAAATTTTGTCAATTTAGGAAAAAATTGATGTTAATCCTTAAAATTAAGCAATTTTGTCGATTTTGGAATTTTAGACGTTAATTCCTAAAATTAGGAGATTTCATTTATTTTCTTTTATTTCTTGTTTCTTAAACAAAATATTTAATTTTAATAAAGTCTAAGCTTAACTTAAGATGTAAAATTTTGATTAAATTAATTCTTTCTTATCCAACAAACCAAACCCCACAAATCGAGCTCCAAGTTCATTTCATTCATTCATGTTTCATTTGAGCAAACAAAAACATGCATATATGGTCGATAACTTTTCATATTTATAATCAAGGAAATATAGAAAATTTGGATCCAAGTATTCCTAAAATCTAATGAAATTTGAAGATTTCTTTCATGTACCATCATTTAAAAATACAAAACACATTTTGAAACCCTAATTTTATATTCAAAGAAACATACCATGTCTAGATCATAGTTAAACCCTAAAAGAATACACATTTTAGTTTTTCCTTCATGCATTAATTTTTTTAATTAAAAACATATATTTTTTTATTTAACATATATTTTTTCATATTTTAAAATAAAAAGTATATGAAACCTAGATTAAACAAAACTAAATCGTAAAAACACAAACTTTAAGTTCCATTCATCCATTTATTTTTTAAGAAACTCAAAACACATATTAGCCCTTAATATTTATATTTTATGAAAAAGAACATACGTCATCTAGATTAAATTCAACTAAAATCTAAAACACAATTTTTTGTTTCCATTCATGCATTTATTTTCTAAGAAATAACCAAAACACATATAAGCAACCATTTTAAATAAAACCCTAAGGAAATAAAAAGAGGGAAGAGAGGCTGCGACGAACTCTAAAGGTGGTTCTAGTTGAGAGGGGAGGTGGTGTGGTCGTCTTTGGTGGCAACAATAGTGGGTAGCTGGTGGTGGTGGGATGTTTTTAATGTTTTTTTTTTTTTTTTTATCTCTTTAGCTTTAGGCAACCTTTTCTCTTTAGTTTTGGCTTTTCTTCCTCTCTCTTTTTTTCTTCTTCTTTCCCTACTGAAACTCTCTAGTTCAAAATTAACTAGTCCATGACCCAAAAACCCAACCTTTCTCTTTTTACCCAATTCGAGTTTTTATGGTTTTATAGTGGTTTTTCTCTTTGTTCCTTTTCTTTTTTTTTTCTTTTTTTTTTCTTTTAACCATTAGGATAACTACTCTTAGCTCAAACCTTCTCTACCCTCTCACTCTCTCTTAGCTATCTCTCTCTTTTTCTTGCCATGTCCCTCCATTTACAGGCAGGGGGAAGGTTCTAAAACCTTTCTAGATATAACAATCTTATCCTTTGATTTCTTTGGTTTGACCTTGGCTCTTTTTCAGTCATTTCAAAAGGGCACTATAGTGATTTTTGGGCTGAGGGTGGAGTACAAGTGCATGTGAGGTAAGACATGTGTCCATTGACTTTATGGGACATGTGGGAGAGAGAAATAAGTACCTAAAATCCAGCAAAAAACTTGTAAAGAAAAGAAAAGGAAACCAAAGTTGCAGGGGCATGCATGCGTTAGGGGAACAAGACAACCCCTCATGAAAACTATAATGACACTGTTTTGACATGATTTATTTATTTATTTATTTTCTTTGCAGAACACATTGTTTCATTAAAACCTTATTATTATTATTATTATTATTATTATTATTATTATTATTATTATTATTATTATTATTATTATTTTCAATCGGTTCTTGTACTTCTAATTTATTTATTTTTGTTCGATTTTGATGATTTCTTCAAGATTTATTTTTCTATTCAGCCTCTGATTGCATTCAAAACAGTCCCATAACATTGTCGCTTTACATAATTTGGTTATTGGATTTTCAATTTGTGCATTTTTTTAATCAAATTGACCTCAATTTTTTTTTTTTCAATTGCACTTTTGATTAAATTGATAAGACCCTTATATTTTAGTGCCTTTTTTTAATTTTGATCCTTTAATTCTTTCATTTGTGGTTAAATTGACTATAAATTTATATTCTTCTCTTCAATTAAACCACTAATTGAATTAGTAAGGCCCCTAGACTTTAACGTCTTTTCTAGTTTGGTCACTGATCCTTTACTTCTTTTATTTTTTGCCAAATTTATTGTCGATTTTAATCTTTTTTTTCTTTTAATTAAGCTCCTGATTGTCCCTCAAAATTATTATTGACCTTTGATACCTATTTTGGCTTAGATCTTGCTTTTAAAATTTATTATTCGTTTGATTTTACCCCTAGTTGTTTTTTTCTTTCTTTTTTCAATTATAGCTATTTTTTTTTTGCATTTTTGTTATTTTTAGTAGCTGTATTTTTTAAAAGATCTGTCAAATTTTATCTAGAAAACATTTTGATATATTTTTTAGGAAGGGGTAAAAATTAAGTTATGACAAAGAAGAATATATATTATAAATAACATGACTCATAAAGACATGACACCAATAATTGTATAGTCTTTAAGAATGAAATTCATGTGTCTTTAGAATGTAGTCATATTTGCTTTCTTGAAAAGAAGATGAAAGTGGACAACAACCTTTCCCAAAGAACACAACAACAATATCTATCCCTACGTTAGAAAGACTTCTTTTTAAAGGGGAATTGGAGAAAATAATGTCTGATCAACAATGATAGAGGCTAAAATTAGTCATATATGCTATTACCATAAAAAATGTACATAAATTATAGTAAGCCCATAGAATTGGCATATGAAGATTAGAAAACACCTTGCGAGGTATACTTATGCCATACTTGTCATACCATCCTTCTTGAAGAAAAAGACTTTGGAAAAAAGTTGACAAGTTACAACACAGTAACATGCCAATACCTTTAGGTCTAAAAGACCAATTATACTAAGTGACATAAACATTAGTCACAATAGAATTCATCCAAACCTAGTAATGAGAATGATAATTTGGTTATAAACCAATATCATCTCCTAGATCTAGAAAAGATTTAGAAGAAAGAACAAATATGCTTATTCTTTTTTCATCATGATGAAACACATCTTTTTTTCATTAACATGTTATTTTAATAAAAAACTTAAGGTAATTAAAATAAATATTTGTAAGAAATTTAATTATTTAAACTCTAGAGAAAAAATGTATTTTTAAGCTATAGTCCCTTTTTCCTTTTTCATGTTTTTTTTAAAAAACACATGCCTTTTTATTAGAAGTACGTTTTGTACACTAAACACTTATCATGATTTAGAAAGAAAGTTTCAATTAAAAAAAATCATGTCTTGATTAAAGAATAATTGATTCATTAAAACTATATAAAAAAATAAAAAAAATATTTTTTATTCTCATTGAATATTCAAATGCAATGTTTTTGCAAACTTTTTGTATTTTTGGTTCATATATAATATTATTCATAAAGTAAATGCAATTATTACCATAAAAAGTATTGCATAACCGGTGGATTTATTTTAAATATATTGTAATTATTTATTTAAAGATGATTTTTATTTTGAAAAAAAAAAGTAAAGAGCCAAGTGAATGAAGCTCATACGCGCCTGAATTTGGAAGGACAACCTAGGCATACCTAGGCTTCCAAGGCCAAGTACATGCACCTAGCCTTTGAAAATAAATATCAAGTGCATGACATTGGAAGGTGAGGCATATGAGCCTTTTGTTTTCACAAATTAGATGACGCGTCTCTTGCATAGGTTTTTGACCTGCAAACACAAAAACAATTTCCAGAAACTTTTATAGCTCAATTCCCAACCCTAAAACATAGTGCAATCAACTTAATAACTAAAATTTAAATTAGATGAAAATAACTTTACGGATCTCAATCTACTTTTCTTAGCACTATCCAAAACCTAAACCGCCTTTGATTAGTACTTAAAAGTGTATTTTTATCAAGGTTTTATATCATCATGTTGCACTGAAGTATCAATATCTCCTTAACTAGAGCAGGTTTTATAATAACATGTCTAATAATATAAGATACCTTTAATTTATGGTAAATGTTCATCTTAAATGCAGGTCTATCTCATAAATCAAAGGATTAATTGATGAGTTTAACTACTAAAATTGAGAAGACAGAGAGGGCTAAGCTTAGAAAAGAGATGTTGGTTTAGTCTAAACTGGAACACTATTCAGTCATTGGATCATAGCTGGAGCTGTAGAACTTGGATTTAGGTTTGGTTTATATGTATGGAAAGCTAAAACAGAGGCCTGAAACTTTCATGAGAGTCCAAGATTCAAAAGGACCGTTTTCAAGTTCAAATTGTAGCAACAACAAAGAAGTCGGAAACTGTCTTGCAACCTAGACACTATTCAGTGTTCAACCTATATCTCGAGTTCTAGAATTCCAAATACACCAATTCTTGTTTTGTTAGAAAGCTGAGACAATTTCCCAGAACTTTCATGCAGACTATTTGCTCAAATTATGATGTTAGCAATGGTTGCCATGCAATTAGTCATCAAATCAATAGTTCTGAATTTTGGCCTATAAAAGGAGGTATTTGCCATGCATTTAAGCATCTTGGTTTTTAGATCAAGACCATTTTCGTACTTGCTTTCTTTCTTTGTAGTTTTAATGCTCTAGTTTTATTTCATGTTATAGTTTCATCAATATCTTATTTATGTCTTTCATTTCCTTTACTAAACTTATATAATCATGTGCTCTTCTTGTTTATTTATGTTTCTATTGTTCATTATGTTTAGCTAAGTTTATTGTGTTAAGGTGAAAAGGTTTCACTAATGGTGTTAGGATAAGTATAATATAAACTCAATATGGACTTCAATGATTATATCCTTAACAACTTGCTATTAACATGTCTTATTATTTTTATCTTATTAATTCTTAATACCTTACTTGTTAAATGGTTAATCTAGATTTGTGTTGTATAACACATAGTACAATAAATGCTTGACACTTTCATAGCCAACCGTATGGTATAACCTACACCTGTGCTATGGAAGGAATTTGATTTGTTGTTAACATAAGTTAGCATCATGAATTCCTGACAATATTTAAAAGTTTGGTGTTACTTGAATAAGATAACTAATATGATCATGTTAATAATTTATAATGAGCTATTAATGACAAATCATCCGATTAGAACCTCCTTAAAGTGTGGTTTCTAATTGAGTAATAAAAAGAATTTATATTATACTTATTTGAAATATCATTAGTGGATCCTCTAACCTTGACAACTATTTTTATCATTGTTTAATTTTCACATTAATCTTACATCTCTAAATTCTCTTTAACTCATTATTATTATTATTATTATTATTATTTATAATTTATATAGTTAATCTCCCTGTAGTTCGACCTCGGTCTTGCCGGGTTATTTATTATTTTGACACTCCTGTATTTGGAAGAAGACACCAATCTTTTGATCGTGTCAGCCTTCATTGAACTTCTATATTCAAGACAAATCTATTAACATCAAAATCGATGTTTTTTTAGGCTAAATTGTGGCCGTCCAAGAGCTTTTTCTCTTATTTTCCTTTTCTAATAACTTTCTCTCTCCTTAATAATGAAGGAATGAAATGTAAGAAATATGAAGTTTTATGATTGAAACTAAAACTTTGAAAACTACAAGGACCAAAACATAGAATGACATGCTTCTTGAATAGTACAAATGAGAAAACCATTTCTTAATCGGTCCTTGT